>ERZ773181.588-NODE-588-length-38405-cov-13.810613_pt1 | contig 38405 bp, 40 predicted proteins | sample MGYA00581001_ERZ773181 | MGnify/ENA primary metagenome ERZ773181 (study PRJEB29015, sample SAMEA2737780) | human gut metagenome | biome: human gut; feature: human-associated habitat; material: faeces | place: China | collected 2012 ...
TGGACTGCGGTTCTTGCAGCGATACCTGCCCCAACGGCGCTATCAGCCCCGCTGAGTAATCTTACATATGCGCGGCAAAGTGACCGGCCTTCTGGCCGGTCACTTTTTCTGTTGCGGCGGCGGGCTTTTTATATTACAATAGCCCCAGTATCTATGTGGGAGGGCGGCATATGGAGCGATGGGATACCCTATGGGACGGCGGCTGGACGTTCTGCTTTGACGACAGCGCCTTCATGCCCTCCACCGACTCCTTCCTGCTGGGCAGCTTTCCCCCTCTGCGGCGAGGCTGGCGGGTCTGCGATCTGGGCGCCGGTACCGGCCTGCTGGGGCTTTTGCTGCTGGCGCGGGAGCCCGCGCTCACCGTCACCGGTCTGGAGCTGTCCCCGGACGCCTGTGCGCTGGCGGCGCGGACGGCGGCGGCCAACGGCCTGACCGACCGGTTGGTGACGCTGCCCTGCGACCTGCGGGAGCGCTCTCAGCTTCCGGCGGCGGGCAGCTTCGATCTGGTCGTGTCCAACCCGCCCTACTTCCCTGCCGGCGGCGGAAGGACGGCGGCGGGCAGCCGGGGCACGGCCCGCTCGGAGCTGACCTGCACCATGGAGCAGCTCTGTGCCGCCGCATCCTATCTGCTGCGCAGCGGCGGGCATTTCTGCCTTGTCTACCGCCCGGAGCGGCTGGCGGAGCTGATGGAGACGCTGCGCCGGTACAGGCTGGAACCGAAAGCGCTGCGGTTCGTCCAGAAAAACGGCACAGCCGCGCCGTCGCTGGTGCTGCTGGGCTGCCGGAAGGATGGCCGCACCGGTCTGACGGTGCAGCCGCCGCTGCTGCTGCAAAACGCCGACGGCACGGAGACAGAGGAGCTGCGGCGTATCTATTTCAGAGATAAGGGGTAATACAATGGCTGGTATGCTGTATCTGGTCGCCACGCCCATCGGCAATCTGGGGGACTTCTCCCCCCGTGCCGTGGAGACACTGGCAGCGGCGGACTTTATCGCCGCCGAGGACACCCGCGTGTCCGTCAAGCTGCTGAATCACTTCGACATCAAAAAGCCGCTGGTCAGCTATCATGAGCACAACCGGGCGGCGGCGGGACAGGCCATCCTGGCCCGGCTGCTGGCCGGAGAGACCTGCGCACTGGTAACGGATGCCGGTACGCCCGCCATCAGCGATCCGGGGCAGGAGCTGGTGGCGCTGTGCGCCGAAAACGGTGTGACGGTACAGGCCATCCCCGGCTGCTGCGCCGCCATCGCCGCGCTGGCCGTATCGGGTCTGGACACCCGGCGGTTCACCTTTGAAGGTTTCCTGCCCGCCGGTAAGAGCGAGCGCCGCGCCGCGCTGGAGGAGCTGAGCGGTGAGATGCGGACCATGGTGTTCCACGAAGCGCCCCACCGTCTGCGCACCACGCTGGCGGACATGGCGGAGGCGCTGGGCGACCGTCCCGTCGCTCTGTGCCGGGAGCTGACCAAGCTCCATGAGGACACCGTCCGCACCACACTGGCGCAGGCCGCCGCCTACTACGCCGCCAACGAGCCCCGGGGCGAATATGTACTGGTGGTGGCAGGCCGGGAGCGGCAGGCCCAGACCCAGCTGACGCTGGAGGAGGGTGTGGAGCGCGTGCTGCGGCTGCGGGCAGACGGTGTGCGGATGAAGGACGCCGTCCGGCAGGTGGCCGACGACACCGGCCTGAGCCGCAACGAGCTGTACGACGCGGCGCTGCGCCGCTGATCGCATCAAACCGCGTACAACAGGACAACATCAAAAGGGTCTGCACGGCATACGCCGTGCAGACCCTTTTGTCCGCTTTTGGTGTGGAGTTCCGCAAAAACATCCCGGCAAAACGACGCCGGTAACGTTTCCGGTATCAAGCGCCCGCCCGAAGCTCCCTCAAGCACTTCGCGCAGACATTCTTCCCGCGGAACACCGTCACGTCCTTGCCGCTGTCGCAGAAGATACAGCTGGGCCGATACTTTTTCAAGATAACGGCAGACCCCTCAACGTAGATCTCCAGCGCATCCTTCTCTACGATATCCAGCGTTCGGCGCAGCTCGATGGGCAGTACGATACGGCCCAGCTCGTCCACACGTCTGACGATCCCTGTCGCTTTCACTGTGGTATCCCCCCCTATGTAGTTTTTACAAACACACCTCTACATCGTGTACTCAGTATGGCATATTTTGCCAACCCTGTCAACTACCGTTCGCCAAAAATCGCCACGATTCCGCAAATAATGTACAGTGCCGCCGCATATGCTCTCCCGAAACGGAGGTGAGCGCATGGCGATGAGCGTTACATGGACACTGATGGTCACGGCGTCGTTGGTGTGCGGCGTGGTCTGCGGTACGCTGGGCGACGTGACGGCGGCCGCCATGGAGGGTGCCTCCGCCGCCGTGGAGCTGACGCTGTCCATGGCGGGCGCGCTGTGTCTGTGGTCGGGGGTCATGACGGTCATGGAGCGGGGCGGCGTGACGGAGGGACTGGCCCGCCTGTTTCGCCCGCTGCTGCGGCGTATCCTGCCCCGCGCCAGCCGGGACGCCGGCACGCTGGCGGCGGTGTCTGCCAACGTATCCGCCAATCTGCTGGGGCTGGGCAACGCTGCCACGCCGCTGGGTATCCGGGCGGCGCAGCGGATGGCCGCGGGCTGCGGCGGCACCGCCAGCGATGAGCTGTGCCGTCTGGTGGTGCTGAACACCGCCTCCATCCAGCTTCTCCCCACCACCGTGGCTGCCGTCCGCAGCGCCCACGGGTGTGCCGCGCCGCTGGATATCCTCCCGGCGGTGTGGCTGTCGTCGGTGCTGTCGGTGACAGCAGGACTTCTGGCGGCCCGGCTTTTGCAGCGGATCTGGAGGGCATAGCATGGACATTGCCTCCCTTCTCATCCCCTTGCTGCTGACAGCGGCGGCACTGTGGGCACTGCGAAAGCGCATAGACGTGTACGATGCCCTCACCGCCGGCGCCTCCGAGGGGCTGCTGGTGCTGGTGCGGATCGCCCCGTCCCTCATCGCCCTATTGACGGCGGTGTATATGCTCCGCGCCTCCGGAGCGCTGACGCTTCTGACGCGGCTGCTGACGCCTGTACTGGAACGGCTGGGCATCCCGCCGGAGACGGCGGCGCTGCTGCTGGTGCGGCCGGTATCCGGCTCCGGCGCGCTGGCGGTGGGCAGCGAGCTGATGGCCGCCCATGGCCCCGACAGCTACATCGGGCGGTGCGCGGCGGTGATGCTGGGCTGCACGGAGACTACCTTCTATACCATCGCCGTGTACTTCGGCGCGGCGGGCATCCGCCGCACCCGCTACACCGTTCCGGCGGCGCTGACCGCCGATCTGGCGGGGTTCGTGGCGGCGGCGTGGAGCGTGCGGCTGTTCTTCGGTACATGAAAAAAGCGCACCCGCGGGTGCGCTTTTCGCGTATGGTCACATTTTCTCCGGTGCAGAGCAGCCAATGAGGGTCATGCCGTTTTTCAGCACGGCACGGGCGGTATCCGCCAGCTTCAGACGAGCCAGCAGCATGTCCTTCTCCTCGCCCTTGATGCGGCAGGCGTTGTAGAACTTGTGGAACGCGGCGGCCAGCTCCGACAGATAGCGGTTGATGAAGCTGGGATCGTAGTCCCGGGCAGCCAGACGCACCACCACCGGGTACTGGGCCAGCTGCTTGATGAGGGCCTTCTCCTCGTCGGCGGTGAGCAGCGCCAGATCGGCCTGTGCCGCAGCAGGCACGTCGTAACCCTCCGCCGCCAGCGCCTTGAGCAGTGTGCAGATGCGGGCATAGGCATACTGCACATAGTACACCGGGTTCTCACTGTCCTCCCGGACGGCCAGACCCAGGTCGAACTCCATCTGGGTGTCGGGCTTGGCGTTGAAGAACCAGCGGCAGGCGTCCACGGGGATCTCGTCCAGCAGGTCGGTAAGGCTGATGGCCTTGCCGGTACGCTTGGACATACGCACCACCTCGCCGTCCCGCACCAGCTTCACCAGCTGCATCAGCACGATGTCCAGCCGGTGCTCGCCGTCCAGACCCAGCGCGTCCATAGCGCCCTTCAGACGGGCCACATGGCCGTGGTGGTCGGCGCCCCAGATGTTCACCACCTTGTCAAAGCCGCGGACGGCGAATTTGTTCCGGTGGTAGGCGATATCGGCAGCAAAGTAGGTGTAGAATCCGTTGGCGCGGCGGAGCACGTCGTCCTTCAGCGCCAGCTTCTCGATGTCCTCGTCGGACTTACCGGCGGCGCGGAGCTTCTCCGCCAGAATGTCGGAGGTCTTCAGCCACAGAGCGCCGTCCTTCTCATACGTCCAACCCCGGTCGGTCAGCAGCTGTACAGAGTCCGCCACATAGCCGCTCTCGTGGAGGGTGGACTCAAAGAACCACTGGTCGTACTGGATGCCGTAGCGGGCCAGATCGGTCTTCATCTTGGGGATGTTGCGGCTCAGGCCGAACTGGGCCAGCGCGTCGTGGCGCACCTGCTCCTCGCAGTTCAGGTACTTGTCGCCCTCCTGCTCGTAGAATGCCTGGGCCAGCTCACGGATATCGTCGCCATGGTAGCCGTCCTCCGGGAACTCCACCGCGTCCTCGCCCTTGATGATCTGGAGATAGCGCGCCTCCAGGCTCTTGGCAAATTTCTCGATCTGGTTGCCGGCGTCGTTGACGTAGAACTCGCGGGTCACGTCGGCGCCGGACTTTTGCAGCACGCTGGCCAGCGTATCGCCCAGCACGCCGCCACGGGCGTTGCCCATGTGCATGGGGCCGGTGGGGTTGGCGGACACGAATTCCACCATGTACTTCTTCCCCGCCAACATATCGTTCTCGCCGTAGCGCGCACCGGCGGCCTCGATGCCGGAGACGGTGTCGGCGTACCACTTGCCGCCCAGCCGGAAGTTCAGGAAGCCGGGGCCTGCCAGCTCCACGGAGGTGAAGTAGCTGCCCTCCAGCGCCATGTTGTCGATGAGAGTCTGTGCCACCTGCCGGGGGTTCATCTTCATGGCCTTGGCCGCCGCCAGACAGAAGGTGGTGGTATAGTCGCCGTTGGCGGTGTCCTTGGGGATCTCCACCGCCGGGGTCACGGTAATGCCGGCGGGTAAGACACCGGCGGCCGCGGCCTTTTCATAGGCCGCCACAGTCAGCTGCAGCACCTGATCTTTGGCGCTCTGGATCATATTCATCGTCAGTTCTCCTCTTTCGTTAAAGTCAGCTCCACCTGCAGCGCCGACAGGGGCTGCACGCCGAGGAGCAATGTATACGCCAATGTGATAAAGCCCTGTCCGCGGCGGGACAGCTGCCACGCCACCTCCTTGGTGGCAACGTTCAGCATCAGGGCGCCGCCGTCACCGCCGTCAATGCGGGTGGCGGTGGGCGTCTTGGGATCCAGCAGCAGGCCGTAGCCGCCGCTGTCCGCCTCGTTGATGACCACCGCACGGCGGGTGGCCGTCTCCAGCCGGATCTCGGAGACGATGGCGCTGCCGTCGACCTCGTTGGCCGCCTCGTACCGCAGATGCCATCCCTCCGCTGTTTTTGTCAATACGCCCTGTCCCCGGAAGGACAGCACATCCTCCTGCCCGCCGAAGCGGCTGCGGCTCTTCACCGCTACCTGTACACGTTCCGCCATGGCCCACCTCAATACTGCTCGATGTCCACAGCCCGCACCGCGCCGCTCAGCGGCTGGCCCAGAAACGTGGCGGCCAGCAGGCCGAAATCCTCCGGCCGGTCGCTGGCATACAGCGTTGTCTCGCCGCAGGGCCGGTCTGCCAGCAGTTCACGGTCTGTCAGCTCCCCCTTCAGGGCGCGGGCCACCTCGGCCCCGGCGTCCACCAGCGTCACCGCCGGGCCCATGATACGCCCGATGATCTCCGCCAGCAGCGGATAGTGGGTGCAGCCCATGATAAGGGTGTCGATGCCCGTGTCCCGCAGCGGCTCCAGATACTCCCGTGCCACCGTTTCGATGACCGTATCGCCCACGCGGAACCGCCCGTTCTCCACCAGCGGCACAAACAGCGGGCAGGCCTTGCTGACCACCGTGATATCCCCGTCCAGCCCGGCGATGGTGCGCTCATACGCGCCGGAGCGCACAGACGCGGCGGTGGCGATCAGCCCCACCCGCTTGTTCCGGGTAACGGACACGGCGCGGCGGCAGGACGGCTCCACCACGCCCAGCATGGGCAGGTCGGCGTTTTCCGCCTGTAAGCGGGGCAGCGCCGTGGTGGATACGGTGCCGCAGGCCACCACCAGCGCCTTGATATCGAATGTCCGCAGGAAGCGGACATCCTGCCGGGCGTAGCGCAGCAGGATCTCGGCGGATCGGCTGCCGTAGGGTACACGGGACGTGTCCCCAAAGTATATAATGTTTTCAGAGGGAAGGATGCTGCGGATCTCCCGCACGGCGGTGAGGCCGCCGCTGCCGGAGTCGAACACCCCGATGGGACGCAGGTCCATGGAAACGCTCCTTATCGCAGTGAACTTTGGTATTTTGCTTATTTGCAGTTAACTTATATATTGTACTATGAAGAAGCGCCCGACACAAGCTAAATTTTGGCGGCCCTTCCCACTTTTTCTATGGCATTCCGCGATACACCGTGTTATAATCAAGAAAATCAAGTGCTGACCGCGAAACGGAGGTGGTCTGATGGAGCTGAAAATGACGGAAAAGCAGTTCCGGCGTCTGCTGGATCTGGTGTATATCGGCAACTGGGTGCTGAACTCCACCCGCGGCGACGACCGCATCAGGGAGTACGATCAGGTGGAGAGTCTGGTGTTTGCCCACTGTCTCGACCACGGCATGGCACCGCTGACGGAGCTGTATCAGGGCGAGCTGATCCCCTCCCGCGCCTTCGCCGACGGCGGGATCCACGAGGCCATCATGGCCTATGAGGACACCACGTTCTTTGAGATACTGGCGCAGGAGCTGGCGCTGCGGGATATGGACGATCCCCCCATCACGCCGGAGAACTACGACGAGGTGATGGCGCGGATGGAGACGTATCTGGGGGAATTCGAGCAGCACGGCACCGACAACATCACCGTGGATATGGACGACTGAGCAGTATGAAGCGCTCCGGCAGTGCCGGAGCGCTTCTTTTTTGCTTATTCCTCGTTCTCCGCCAGATACCGCGCCACATAGACGCCGCTGGCCGACGCGTGGGACAGGGAGTGGGTCACGCCGCTGCCGTCGCCGATGACGAACAGACCCTTGTGGGGCGTCTCCAGATTCTCGTCCAGCGCCACCTCCATGTTGTAGAACTTCACCTCCACGCCGTAGAGCAGCGTGTCGTCGCTGGCGGTGCCGGGGGCGATCTTGTCCAGCGCGTAGATCATCTCGATGATGCCGTCCAGAATGCGCTTGGGCATCACCAGGCTCAGGTCGCCGGGGGTAGCCGCCAGCGTGGGGGTCATGAAGCCCTTTTCAATGCGCTTGGGCGTGGTGCGCTGTCCGCGGATCAGGTCGCCGAACCGCTGCACCATCACGCCGCCGCCCAGCATATTGCTGAGCCGGGCGATGCTCTCGCCGTAGCCGTTGCTGTCCCGGAACGGCTCGGTAAAGTGCTTGGACACCAGCAGGGCGAAGTTGGTGTTCTCCGTATGCATGGCCGGATCCTCGTAGCTGTGGCCATTGACGGTGACGATGCCGTTGGTGTTCTCGTTGACCACCGCGCCACGGGGGTTCATACAGAACGTCCGCACCTTGTCCTGATACTTCTCGGTCTTATAGACGATCTTGCTCTCGTACAGCTCGTCGGTGATGGGGGCGAACACCTCGGCGGGCAGCTCCACCCGGACGCCGATATCCACCCGGTTGGACTTAGTGGGGATGTCCAGCGCCTCGCACACGGACTCCATCCACTTGCTGCCGCTGCGTCCCACGGAGATGATGCACTTGCGGCCGCTGAACGTGCCCTTGTCCGTCTCCGCCTCGTAGGTGCCGTCCTCCGCGATGGTCAGCGCCTTCACCGGCGTCAGGAAGTGGAAGTCGATATGCTCCTTCAGCTTGGCGTACAGGTTCTCCAGCACCTTGTAGTTGATATCCGTACCCAGATGCCGCACGGAGGCATCCAGCAGGTGGAGATTGTTTTGCAGGCACAGGCGCTTGAAGCCGCTGTCCGCCGTGGAGTACAGCTTGGTGCCGGCGCCGCCGCAGGCCACGTTGATGTCGTCCACATAATGCATCAGCTCCATGGCCTTCTGCTTGCCGATGTACTCGTACAGCGTGCCGCCGAACTCGTTGGTCAGGTTGTACTTGCCGTCAGAGAAGGCGCCGGCGCCGCCGAAGCCGTTCATAATGGCGCAGGTCTTGCAGTGGATGCAGGACTTGATCTTGTCGCCGTCAATGGGACAGTGCCGCTTCTCCAGCGGGTTGCCCGCCTCCAGCACGGCCACCTTCCACTCCGGCTTCCGCTGCATCAGCTCATAGGCGGAGAAGATACCGCCGGGGCCTGCGCCGATGATCAACACATCATATTTCATCAGAAGAATACCTCCTTCACATTTTCAACCAGTATACAGTATAGCGGAAGTACCGGCGGGACGCAATTTCTTTTTTCTTATTCCTCACATTTGTGTTTCAAATCACGCACGAATCTGCTACAATGGGGAAAACAAACAGGGGGTACGCTTATGAGCCGTGCAGACCAGATCTTCAAGGATAATTGCCGTGACATCCTGCAAAACGGGGTGTGGGACACCGACCAGCAGGTGCGTCCCCACTGGGACGACGGCACGCCCGCCCACACCGTAAAAAAGTTCGGCATCGTCAACCGCTACGACCTACGGGAGGAATTTCCCATCCTCACCGTGCGCCGCACCTATTTCAAGACCTGCATCGACGAGCTGCTGTGGATCTGGCAGCAGAAGTCCAACAACATCCACGACCTGCGGGGCCACATCTGGGACAGCTGGGCGGATGAGAACGGCTCCATCGGCAAGGCCTACGGCTATCAGCTGGCGGTGAAGCACCAGTATCCCGAGGGGGAGATGGATCAGGTAGACCGGGTGCTGTACGATCTGAAGCACAACCCTGCCAGCCGCCGCATCCTCACCAATATCTATAATTTCCAGGATCTCCACGAGATGGCGCTGTATCCCTGCGCCTACTCCATGACCTTCAACGTCTCCGGCAACACCCTCAACGCCATCCTCAACCAGCGCAGTCAGGATATGCTGGCCGCCAACAACTGGAACGTGGTGCAGTACAGCGTGCTGGTACACATGATGGCGCAGGTGTCCGGTCTGGAGGCCGGCGAGCTGGTACACATCATTGCCGACGCCCACATCTACGACCGCCATGTCCCCATCATCGAAAAGCTGCTGGAGCAGGACGAGCGTCCCGCCCCCCGCTTCGTGATGGACAAGTCCATCACCGATTTCTACCGGTTCACACGGGACAGCTTCTCGCTGGAGGGCTACGACCCCCAGCCCTTCGAGGACAAGATCCCCGTGGCCATCTAAGGAGGAATACCCATGTACGCCATTGCAGCCGTCGACCAACACTGGGGCATCGGCCGGGACAACGCCCTGCTGTTTCACATTTCCGCCGATATGAAGCGTTTCCGCGCCTTGACGGAGGGCAAGACCGTCCTCATGGGCCGCAAGACCCTGCAATCCCTGCCCGGCGGCAGGGGGCTGCCCCACCGCCGCAACATCGTCCTCACCGGCGACCGGGACTTTGCCGCGGAAAACGCGGAGATCGTCCACTTCCCCGTGGAGGCGGTGTTTCAGGCTGGGGAGGACGCATGGATCATCGGCGGCGAGAGCGTCTACCGCCGTTTTCTGCCCCTGTGCGACCGGGTGTATATCACCAAGATCCTTGCCGATGGTCACGCCGACGCCTTTTTCCCCGATCTGGACGCCGACCCCCAGTGGCAGGTGGACAGTGAGAGCGAGATCATGGAGGAGGATGGCCTGAAGTACCAATTCGTGGAGTACGTCCCCGCGCCGGAGGAGACGCTGCTGCCCTCTGCGGCTGAGGAGACGCAGGAGCCGCCTCTGTTTGCGCCGCCTGCCGACTTCTCCGCCTTCAGCGGCTTCTGACGCCATGGCCGATCTCAACACCGACATCCGGTATATCAAGGGCATCGGCGAAACGCGGGCCAAGGCGCTGCACAAGCTGGGCATCGCCACGCTGGGCGACCTGCTGTCCTACTTCCCCCGCCGGTGGGAGGATCGGACGCTGGAGCGCCCCATCCGGGAGCTGCCCGTGGGCGAATACGCCTGCGTCCGGGCTATGCTGGCAAGCGATCCCACCGCCAACCGTATCGCCGGCGGCCGCACGCTGGTAAAGGTGCGGGCCGTGGACAGCAGCGGTGTGCTGGATGTTGCCTTTTTCAATCAGGAGTACCGGAAAACCAGCCTCCACAAGGGGGAGACGTATATCTTCTACGGCAAGGTAGAGGGCGACCTGCTGCGCCGCCGCATGACCAACCCCCTGCTGGAGCCGGAGGGCCGCCAGCTGCTGACGGGTCGCATCATGCCCATCTATCCCCTGACCGCCGGTATCACGCAGTCCCGGCTGGCGGAGGCCATGCGGCAGGGGCTGGATGCCTGCCGCGACCTGCTGCCCGACGCGCTGCCCGATGCAGTGCGGCAGGCACATCACCTGTGCTACGCGGGCTACGCCTACGAAAACATCCACTTCCCCACCTCGCCGGAGGCGCTGGACATCGCCCGCCGCCGTCTGGTGTTTGAGGAGCTTTTTGTACTGGCCTGCGGTCTGCGGCTGCTGCGCGCCCGCCGGGAAACGGGACACGGTCCCGCCTGTGAAAACGTGGCCTTGGCGCCCTTCTACGACGCTCTGCCCTTTGCGCTGACAAATGCCCAGCGCCGCGCCGTGGAGCAGGCCGTGTCCGACATGACCTCCGGCCGCCCCATGAACCGGCTGTGTCAGGGCGATGTGGGCAGCGGCAAGACCATGGTGGCCGCCGCCTGTGTCTGGTTCGCCGCCCAGAGCCGCTGGCAGTCGGCGCTGATGGCTCCCACGGAGATCCTGGCCCGCCAGCACTATGAAAATCTATCGCCGCTGTTCGCCCGCTTCGGGCTGCACTGCGCCCTGCTCACCGGCTCCACCCGCGCCAAGGAGCGCCGGGAGATTCTGGCCGGACTGGCCGACGGCAGCATTGACCTGTGCATCGGCACCCACGCCCTGCTGACGGAGGATGTGCAGTACGCCCGGCTGGGGCTGGTCATCACCGATGAGCAGCACCGCTTCGGCGTAGATCAGCGGGCGGCGCTGTCCAAAAAGGCCGATTCCCCCCATATGCTGGTGCTGTCCGCCACCCCCATCCCCCGGACGCTGGCGCTCATCATCTACGGCGATCTGGATGTATCCGTCATCGACGAGCTGCCCCCCGGACGGCAGAAGGTGGACACCTTCGTCGTGGGGGAGAAATACCGCCAGCGGCTGAATGCCTTTATCCGCAAGCAGGTGGCCGAGGGGCATCAGGTGTTCATCGTCTGCCCGCTGGTGGGGGAGGACGACCATCTCCCCGACGAGCGGAAGGCTGTGACCGCCTACGCCCAGAAATTACAGAACGAGGTGTTCCCCGACCTGCGCGTTGCCGTGCTCCACGGGCGCATGAAGGCCAAGGAGAAGGAATCCGTCATGGCCGCTTTCGCCGCCGGAGACAGCGATATTCTGGTGTCCACCACCGTGGTGGAGGTGGGCGTGGACGTACCCAACGCCAATTTGATGGTGGTGGAGAACGCCGAGCGCTTCGGCCTCAGCCAGCTCCACCAGCTTCGCGGCCGCGTAGGCCGGGGCAGCGTCAAGAGCTGGTGCATCCTGCTGTCCGACAGCGATAACGAGGATACCCGCCGCCGTCTGAAGGTGCTGACGCAGACCAACGACGGCTTCAAGATCTCCGAGGAGGATCTGCGCCTCCGGGGCCCCGGCGACTTTTTCGGCCAGCGGCAGCACGGTCTGCCCACGCTGAAGGCCGCCGATCTCAGCTGCGATATGCGGCTGCTGGAGGAGGCCCAGTCCGCCGCCAACGAGCTGCTGGACGGCGACCCCGCCCTGTCCGACCCCGCCCACGCCCTGCTGCGCCAACGCATCGACCGGTTGTTCGCGGTAAATGAGGGCGGCTTGAACTGAACCACAAAAAACGGACGGAGCGCCGCAAGGCGTTCCGTCCATTTAAATGCCGGGCGAAAGGGGGGAGCCCGACAGGGGGAAGAGCATATTACCAGAAAGCATCGTGTCCATAAGTCAAGCACAATACTATGCTCTTTGCATATTGTACTGCAACAGTCCTGCCTTGTCAATGTTTTTCACTGGGTTAATTTCCTTTTTCTGGTACATCTCCCCCGCCGCGCACGCCGGCGGCGACACCTCTTGTCTGCCCGGCCGCGCCGTGTTATACTAAGGAAAATTTGCGTGAGGAGGGAATGTCGTGACAAAGGACGAGCTGCGGGCCAAGGCCAATGACCTGCCGCTGCTGCCGGGGGTCTATCTGATGATGGACAAGACGGGGCAGGTCATCTATGTAGGCAAGGCCAAAAAGCTGAAAAACCGGGTGAGCCAATACTTCCAGGACACCGCCTCCCACAACGACAAGACCCGGCGCATGGTGTCGCAGGTGGATCGGTTCGACACCATTATCGTCCGCTCGGAGTTCGAGGCGCTCATTCTGGAAAACTCCCTGATCAAGCGGCATATGCCCCGCTACAACATTCTGCTGAAGGACGACAAGGGCTACCCCTTTGTGCGGCTGGATGAATCGTCCGAATACCCCCGCTTCACGCTGGTGACCCGTCCCGCACAGGACGGCGCCCGGTACTTCGGCCCCTTCGGCGGGCGCAGCGAGACGCGGCACGCCATCGACGCGGTGTGCGCCGCCCTGCGGCTGCCCACCTGCTCCCGCCGGTTCCCCCGGGATATCGGCAAGGAGCGTCCCTGCCTGAACCACCATATCGGGCGGTGCGACGGCTTCTGCCGCCCCGACGGGCCGGACGACGCCGAGTACCGCCGCCGCATCGAACAGGCGGTGCGGCTGTTTGAGGGACGGCTGCGGCAGGTAACAGCGGAGTTGACCGTCCGGATGAACGACGCTGCCGAGGCGCTGGACTTTGAGCAGGCCGCCGCCCTGCGGGATCAGGTGCGGGCGCTGGCTGTTCTGTCCAAGAACCAGAAGGTCATCGCCGGCATCTGTGCCGACACCGACGTGTGGGGCGTATACACCGGCCCCGCCCGGGCCGGCTGCGCCGTGCTGCACATCGAGGACGGCGACCTGCTGGGCCGCCGGGTGGAGGTGCTGCCCGCCGCCGAGGACGACGCGGCGCTGCTGAGCGCCGTGGTGACCCAGTACTATCTGGATCGTGAGGTGCTGCCCCGGGAGATCCTGCTCCCCCTGCCCATCGAGGATATGGATACCCTGTCCGCCCTGCTGACAGAGCGCTGCGGCCATGCCGTCACCCTCCGTATACCCCAGCGAGGCCAGCGACGGGAGCTGTTGGACATCGCTAACCGCAATGCCCGGGAGGAGGTGGAGCGTGTCACCTCCGACGCCGAGCGCACCGCCGGGACGCTCCGGCTTTTGCAGGAGCTGGCGGAGCTGCCCACCTTGCCCCGCCGCATGGAGAGCTACGATATCTCCCACACCGGCGGCGCCGATCAGGTGGCCAGCATGGTGGTATTTGTGGACGGACGCCCCTTGAAGCGGGACTACCGCAGGTTTCAGATCAAGACCTGCACCGGCGCCGACGACTACGCCGCCATGGCGGAGGTGCTGGAGCGCCGCTGCCGCCGGTATCTGGACGGCGACGAAAAATTTGCACCGCTGCCCGACCTGCTGCTCATCGACGGCGGCGTGCAGCACGCCCGCGCCGTGGAGACGGTGCTGGAAAAGCTGGGGCTGACTGTCCCGGTGCTGGGTATGGTGAAGGACGACCGGCACCGCACCCGTGCGCTGGTCACCGCCGACGGCCGGGAGATCGGTATCCAGACGCCTCCCGCCCTGTTCGCCCTCATCGGCCGGGTGCAGGAGGAGGTACACCGCTTCGCCGTCGCCTACCACCACCAGAAGCACACGAAAAGCGCCTACCGCTCCCAGTTGGACGGCATCCCAGGTGTGGGCGAGACGCGAAAAAAGCTGCTTTTGCAGCGGTTTGGCACGGTGAAGGCCGTCCGGACGGCAGACCTGCCCCAGCTGGAGGAGGTGCTGCCCAAGCCCGCCGCCCGCGCCGTCTACGATCATTTTCACAAGGAGACGACACCATGAGATATTACGCCACCCTTGGCCCGTCCTGCTGCGATACTGCTGTGCTGGCCGCCCTGCTGCGCCGGGGCGTCACCGGCTTCCGGCTCAATCTGTCCCACACCTCACTGTCCGCCCGACGGGACTGGATCGACGCCCTGCACACGGCGGAGCAGGAGACCGGCCTGCGCGCCCAGCTGATGATCGACCTGCGCGGCCCGGAGGTGCGTATCGGTGATATGCCCACCCCTCTGCCGCTGGCGGAGGGTGCAGCCGTCACGCTGGGCGCGGATATCCCCGTGGACAGCGACGTGCTGGACGCCCTGCGCTCCGACATGACCGTACTGCTGGACGACGGCGCCATGGCACTGAGCGTGGTGGACGGCGGCGTGTGCCGCGTCACCCGGAGCGGCACCCTCACCGGTCATAAGAGCCTGACGTTGGAGGGCGTCGACCTTCGCCGCCCCGCCCTGTGCGAGGCAGACCTTGCTGATCTTTCTCAAGCGGCGGCGCTGGGCGTAAACGCCGTCATGCAGCCCTTTGTCCGCAGTGCCGACGACCTGTGCGTGGTGCGGCAGGCCATGGTGGAGAACGGTCTTGCCGGCGCGGAGCTGTTCGCCAAGGTGGAGAACCGGCCGGGGCTGGACGCTCTGCCGGACTGGCTGGCGCTGTGCGACGTGGTGACCATCGCCCGGGGAGACTTGGGCAGCAGTCTGCCGCTGGAGCAGCTGCCCGCCGCCCAGAAGCACATCGCCGCCCTGTGCCGCAGCCGCGGAAAGCCTTTTCTGGTGGTGACTCAGCTGCTGCACAGCATGATCGACCATCCCTCCCCCACCCGCGCCGAGGTACTGGACATCTACAACGCCGTGCTGGACGGCGCGGACTGCCTGATGCTCACCGGCGAGACGGCGCAGGGCCGCTATCCGCTGGAATCGGCGGACTGGCTCATCCGCGTGGCACAGGAGGCGGAAAAAGCGCGTTGAAGTCAAAAAAGGAACGCACCGGGGTATCGGTGCGTTCCTTTTTGTTTGCTCGATAAGCTCTCCGCGCCTTTCGGCGCACGGCTCATTCGCCGATCTGGTTCTCGATCAGATCAGCCAGTGCGTCCACGGCCTCTTTCTCGTCCACGCCGTCAGCGATCAGCGTGATGGTGGTGCCCTGTACGATCCCCAGGCTCAGCACGCCCAGCAGGCTCTTGGCATTGACGCGGCGCTCCTCTTTCTCGACCCAGATGCCGCTCTTGAACTCGTTGGCCTTCTGGATAAAGTAGGTGGCGGGTCTGGCGTGCAGACCGACTTCATTCTTGACCGTGATTTCCCGTGTATACATGGAACAGCACTCCTTATGCAGCAATTTTACAGATTTGGCCAAAAAGGCAAGCTTACAGTATCCTCATTATACCGAAACACCCGCTGTAATGCAATGGGCATTGATACGAAATTTGCATAACGCCCTATGATTTTCCCTGAACAATTCGTCGAATCCGACAAAATGCGGCGGTCATTTCAGCTCCACCACCGTCACGCCTGCCTCGCCTTCGCCGTAGCGGCCCAACCGGAAGCTCTTGACGGCTCTGTTTTTCTTCAGCATCTGGTGGACGGCGGCCCGCAGCGCGCCGGTACCCTTGCCGTGGATGATGGTCACCGATCCCAGCTTGGCGCGCTGTGCCGCGTCCAGATAGTTCTCCACCACGCTCTCGGCCTCCAGCGTCTCCAAGCCCCGGATATCCAGCTCGGCGGAGGCGCGGGCGCCGGTGTTGAGCTGCACCGTGCCGCCGTTGGCGGCGCGGGACTTGGCGGCCTGCTTTTTCTTCTCCTCGATCTCCTCCGCCGTCTCCAAAAGGCGCACCTGCGCGGCCTTGACGGTCATCTTCATCTTCCCCGCCTGCAAAAGCAGGGTGCCGTCGCCGTTGACCGCCAGCACCGCCGCCGCTGTCCGAACGCCGGCCAGCTCCACCGTGTCGCCCACGGCGATGGGGCGGCTGGGAGCCGGGATGGGCTCCTGCTCCTCGTCGTGCTGGTGCAGCGCCGCCTCCGCCTCCTTCAGGCGGCGGCGGACGTCGGCCTTGCCGTCGTTCACCGTCTGATAGTCGCTGCGCTGCTGCTGCTTCCGCAGCTCGTCCAGCTCGGCGAAGACCTGCTCCGCCTGCTGTTGGGCCTGCCGCACGATACGCCGCGCCTCGGCCTCGCCCTTGGTGCGGGCGTTGTCCTTGGCCTTCTCCATCTGCTCCCGGAATGTCCGGGCCTTGCGGGCGTCCTCCTCCCGCTGCTGCCACAGGCGATCCGCCTCGGTCTGGGCTTTTTCCAGCCGCTGGCGCTTCTCCTCCAGCTGGGTCAGCACGTCCTCGAACCGGACGGATTCGCTGTCCATCTGGGCCTTGGCCGCCTCGATGACGCTCTCGTCCAGCCCCAGCCGCCGGGAGATGGCAAAGGCGTTGGATTTGCCGGGGATGCCGATGAGCAGCCGGTAGGTGGGCCGCAGGGTCTGCACGTCGAACTCACAGCTGGCATTCTCCACCCCCGCCGTGGTCATGGCGAAGGTCTTCAGCTCCGCATAGTGGGTGGTGGCCGCCGTCAGCGCCCCCTTGCTCCGCACATCCTGAATGATGGCGATGGCCAGCGCCGCGCCCTCCACCGGGTCTGTACCCGCGCCCAGCTCGTCGAACAGGATCAGGCTTCTGTCGTCGGCCTGCTTTAAGATCTCCACCGTGTTGGCCATGTGTGCGGAGAAGGTGGATAGGCTCTGCTCGATGCTCTGCTCGTCGCCCACGTCCGCCAGAATGCGGGAGAACACCTGCACGGCGCTCTGGTCTCCGGCGGGGATGTGCAGGCCGCACTGGGCCATCAGGCTCAGAAGGCCGATGGTCTTCAGCGTCACGGTCTTACCGCCGGTGTTGGGGCCGGTGATGACCAGCGTATCGAACCGCCCGCCCAGCTCCACCGTCACCGGCACGGCCTTGGCCTGATCCAGCAGGGGGTGCCGCGCCCGCTTCAGGTCGATGCCGCCCCGCTTGCGCACCATGGGACGCCCCGCGTCCATGGCGTAGCTCAGCTGCGCCCGGGCAAAGACGGCGTCCAGCTGCACCAGCACGTCGTAGTTATAGAGGATCGTTTCCCGCTGGGCGGCGCACTCGCCGGACAGGATCCGCAGGATACGGTCGATCTCCTTGTCCTCCTTGGCCTCCAGCTCCTTCATCTCGTTGTTGGCCTGCACCACGCCCATGGGCTCCACAAACAGCGTGGCGCCGGAGGAGGATACGTCGTGGACAAGTCCCGGCAGGCTGCCCTTGCACTCGGCCTTTACCGGCACCACGAACCGCCCGTCACGTTGGGTGATGAGGGCTTCCTGCAATACCTTGGCGTAGGAGGGCGAGGAGATAATGCGCTGTAATATCTGGCGGCCCTTGGTGGCCGCCACACGCATCTGCCGCCGGATATCCGCCAGCTCAGGGCTGGCGGTGTCGGCGATGGTCTCCTCATCCAGAATGGCGCCGCGTATCTTGTCCTCCAGATACTTGTTGGGCCGCAGGGCGGAAAACAGACGGTCGATGGCCGTGGGCTCGCCCTGCCGGTCCGCGTCGTAGTCGCTGACCCGCCGGGTGGCGGTCAGCACCCCGGCGATATCCAGCAGCTCGCGGGTATTCAGCATACCGCCGTGGTCGGCGCGGTTCAGCGGCTGCGCCACATCCTTTACGCCGGTGAAGGACGGACTGCCGTGAAGTCCCAACCGGGTCTTGGCCGCGTCTGTCTCGTCCAGCAGATGGCTGACCGTCTCCGCCTCGGTGGAGGGCCGCAGCCTGCGGCACCGTTCCTTGGCCTCGTCGCTGACGGCCCGCTGTGCCAGCATTTCCAGCACGGCGGGCAGCTCCAGCGTCCGCATGGATTTTTCAAATAAGTCGCTCATATGTATGTCCTCACGTTATCCCAAAAGGGATTTGTAGTAGTCCAATGTCCGAAAGCTCCGCTCCAGCTGGCTGGCAGCAAAGGCCTCTCCCGCGTGATCCAGCTCCCGCAGCGCCGCGGGCTCCAGCGTGAAGGCGTACAGCCGCCGGCTGTCGCAGTACAGGATATGCCGCAGTGCCGCCAGCCCCGCTGCTGTCAGCGGCATACGCAGGCCGCCGGGCTGCTTGCAGCCGCCGCAGTGTACCACGCCGCGGAGCACGTCCAGCATGGGTGCCTCCGGCTCCTCCCGGCCGCACACGGCGCACGCCGACGCCAGCGGCTCGAAGCCCGCCAGTGCCAGCAGCCGGAACTGGTACGCCGCCTTCACCAGTTGAGGCTCCTTGCCCAGATAGCACAGGGCGTACAGCGCGTTCAGCAGCAGTGACAATATCTCCGGCGACGCCGTCTCCTCAGCGCACACTGCCTCTGCCAGCTCCGTGAAGTAGGATGCCAGCGACAAAAGCACGATGTCCTGCCGCACGCCGTCGAACAACTCCAGCGTAGACGCCTCATCCAGCATATACCAGTTTCCCCGCTTGTACAGCGTCAGTTCTGAGTAGGCCAGCAGCTGGCTGGCGGCGGCGATGCGGCTGTTTTTCCGCCGCGCTCCCCGTGCGATAAGGGGAACTTTCCCCATATCCGGCGTCAGCACCGTCAGGATCTTATCCGTTTCCTTTGTCTCCGTGACCCGCAGCACAAGGCCGGTGGTCACTGTTTTTCCGTTTTGCATACCGCCTCCTGTTGGCCGCGCCACAGCAGATACGCCTCCGGTGCGCCGGTGTCGCAGAACAGCTCCCAGTAATCCATGGCCGTCACCTCCCTGCTGTTAGCATGGAGGTCTGCGGTGGAATTATCACTGGGAATGCTTGGTGTTGGTTTTTGCCTCCGGCGGCAGGGGGCCGTTCCGTGCCTGCGGGCACGGGTCACTTTTGGCCCCAGCCCCAAAAGTGACCAAAAACGCCGTTCAAACCTGCGGTTTGAAAATCCGCCCGCGCCCCGCACATGGGGGCTTGCCGTTCTGCATCCCGCGCGAACGCGGCAAAGCGTAGACCACCCGAAATGTGGAATTGATCTGCTTCTGTCCCCGCTGCCGCTGAACGTCCAAAACGTAGAACTGCGCAGCGGCGCATTTCAGAGTAAAAGCGGCAGCGCTCAGAGAAATATGTCAGTTCAACATTTCGGACGAACCAGAACGCGGCGGCAAGCGGCGGAAGGAAATCCAAAAACCATGGGTTTTTGGCGGCGTTCTTTCCCCCATTTCTTTCGCTGCTGAAAGAAATGGGGCCGCCGGCGGCAAAAAGGAAATGATTTTGCCGCTGTTGGCAAAAGTGGGTCGCACCGGAGCGCGAAATCTCCCTGCCGCGCCGGGGGCACGGAATACCCTCACTCCTCCGTATACCCCTGACTGCGGATAAAGTTCGGGTTGTCCCGCCAGTTTTCCTTGACCTTTACCCACGTCTCCATGTACACCTTGGTACCCATGAACTTTTCGATGTCCCGCCGGGCCTGCGAACTGATGCGCTTGAGCATCTCGCCGCCCTTGCCGATGATGATGCCTTTGTGGCTGGCCTTTTCGCAGTAGATGGTCACATCCAGATCGATGATGCCGCTGTCCACCCGCTCGGAGAACCGCGTCACCTCCACCGCCGTGCCGTGGGGGATCTCCTTGTCCAGACACCGCAGCATCTTCTCCCGCACGATCTCGGCGCAGACCTGGCTGTCCGCCTGATCGGTGGTCATGCCGTCGGGGAACAGCTGCGGACCCTCCTGCGCGTATTTTTCCATCTGGTGCATCAGATCCTCCAGCCCGTCGCCCGTCCGGGCGGAGATGGGGATGATGGCGTCAAAGCCATCATACGCCTCACTGTACGCGGCGATGACCTCCAGCAGCGCGTCCTTCTTCTCCACGGTGTCGATCTTATTGATGCACAGCACACAGGGCAGGTTCTCCTCCCGGATGCGCTGGATCAAAATGCGCTCCGGCTCGCCCACATGGGCGATGGGCTCCACCAGCAGCAGCGCACACTCCACGCTGCTCAGGCTCTCCCGCACCACCTTGACCATGTAGTCCCCCAGACGGCTGCGGGGCTTGTGCAGGCCCGGCGTATCCAGCAGGACATACTGGGTATCGCCCCGGTTCACCACGCCGTAAATACGGTTGCGGGTGGTCTGGGGCTTGTCCGACACGATGGCGATCTTCTCGCCCACCAGTGCGTTGGTCAGGCTGGACTTGCCCACGTTGGGCCGTCCGCATACCGTGATCATCGCGGTTTTCGTAATGTGTTCCATCAGGTGATCCTCAACTTTCTTTCATTTGAGCTTTTTGTATATTTATTTCCGTTCAAGGCCCAGTGCGGCCATGATGGTCTCCTCACGCGCCCGCATCTGCGCCTTCTGCTGGCCCTCGTCCATGTGGTCGTAGCCCAGTAGGTGCAGCACAGAGTGGACAGCCAGATACGCCAGCTCCCGCCGGTTGCTGTGGCCGTACTCCTTGGCCTGCGCCTTCACCCGCTCCAGCGAGATGGCCATATCGCCCAGCGGCACATAGCCCGTCCCCGGATCGGCGTCCTCCTGCCCGGGCAGCTGGCTGGGCATCAGCTCGAACTCCGGAAAGCTCAGCACATCCGTGGGTCTGTCCACCTGCCGCATCACACGGTTCAATTCCTGTATGCCCGCGTCGCCGGTGACATATACATCCACCTCGCAGGGCACGTCCACGCCCTGCTGGTCGAGGGCCGTGCGGATGACCTTCCGCAGGAAGCTCTTGGTACCGTCGCTGACGCCGGGGACATCCGCCGTCACCGGGATATAGTGTCGTTTCATTTCTTTTTCTCCTCAAATTTCGCGTAGGCCTCGATGATGCGCTGCACCATCACATGGCGCACCACATCCTCCTTGGTGAGTTTGCAGACCGCTACACCTTCCACATCCCGCAGCACCTTCATGGCCTCCTTCAGGCCGCTGACCTTGTCGGCGGGCAGGTCGATCTGGGTTACGTCGCCGGTGATGACCACCTTGGAGCCGAAGCCCATACGGGTCAGGAACATCTTCATTTGTTCGCGGCTGGTGTTCTGCGCTTCGTCCAGAATGATAAAGCTGTCGTCCAGTGTACGGCCACGCATATACGCCAGCGGCGCCACCTCAATGTTGCCCCGCTCCAGATACTTCTGATACGTCTCCGCACCCAGCATATCGAACAGCGCGTCATACAGCGGCCGCAGGTAGGGGTCTACCTTGCTCTGTAGATCGCCGGGCAGGAAGCCCAGCCGCTCGCCAGCCTCCACAGCGGGGCGGGTCAGGATGATGCGGTTCACCTGCTTATCCCGGAAGGCGGCCACCGCCGCCGCCACCGCCAGATACGTCTTACCCGTACCGGCAGGCCCCACGCCGATGGTGACGGTCTGCTTCATAATGGCGTTGACGTACTCCTTCTGGCCGATGGTCTTGGGCTTTACGGGACGTCCCTTGCTGGTGATGCAGATAACGTCCTGTGTCAGCTCGCTGATGCGCTCGGCCTGTCCCGACCGCACAAGCCCCGTCACATAGCGCACGTGCTGGTCGGAGATGTTCTCGCCCTTGTTGGACAGCGTCAGCAGCGCCTGCACCGCCTTGACCGCCAGCATCACATTCTCCGGCTCGCCGGATACCACGATCTCGCCGCCCCGGTTCACCACCTGTACCTGAAATTCCGTCTCCAGCAGGCGGATGTTCTCATCGAAGGAGCCGAACAGGTTGACGGCCTCCTCCATACGTTCAATGCTGATGCGTTGTTCCATATTTGGGTCTTTACCTCCCCATATCCTGTATATCCAGCGGCGATGATACGCCGATCTGTTCCTCACACTCCGCGTGGAGCGTCACCACCAGCCGCGTCCCCTGCCGCACTGCGTCAAAGCGGTGGTGCAGCAGGCTTCCGTCCCGCTGCGCCAGCGCCGTGCGGAGCTGCGCCATAAGCTGCGCTTCTCCCTCCGCCCGGGCCTCCTCCGGTGAACGCTCCGCTTCCCCGGCGGCATAGCGCACGGTGCGTTCTGTCACCAGCGTCACCGGCAGCGTCAGGCCAAAGGGCAGCCGTGCCTGATGGTACAGGGTCATTTTATCACAATCGGGGCCAGTCATGCTACCCTTTCCGTAGATTTTTATGCGGTTTCTGCCCACATCCACCGCCAGACGGGTGACTGCCCCTGTCTCCCGCCCCTTTTCCCGCACCGTCAGCGGCACGGACACCGACAGCTCATACCACGTCCGCGCCCACACCTGCCCCATACCATGAAGCATCCGGTAGCCCCGCCGGTCGGAGTCCACCACGCCGGAGATCAGCACCTGCCCCGCCGTGACGGTGCTGCCCGCCATGACCTGCGCCTCCCCGTCCAGCGCCTGTACGCTGGTGACAAGGCCGTCCCGGGCGGCCACCACATTGGTGATCTCCCCGTCGGTGTAAAGATGGGGCGGGCGCTGGCGCTCCACCACCTGCACGTGGGCGGTGCAGCCTCGCATATTCACCGTCAGCCACACCACGTCCGGCAGCTCCAGCAGCACATGGTTGCGCAGCTCCTCCTGCCGGATGCGGCTCCGCGCCCCCAGCGCCACGCCGTATTTTTCCAGTGTCCGCAGGATCGTCTCCGTTGGCACGGTGTCGTTGCCCGTCACTTGAAAGGCCCAGATATGGGTGCTGCCCAGCGCCATCACCAACACCAGCAGCCCTGCCGCCGCCAGCAGCACATACCGCCGCCTGTACTGCCGCCACACCTCCGGTGCGCCCTTCGTCCGCACCACGGTGAGCACCGCGTCCGTCTGCGTCAGCACCTGCCGCAGACGGGGCAGCTCGGCACGGTCGATGGTCGCCCGCAGCCGCAGCTCCGACAGCCACGTCAAGCCCCAGAACTGGATGCCGTGGGCAGCGCAGAGGTTCAGCACCCGTTCCGGCGCGGCGCTCTCCACCTCCACCGTCACCTGCCCCCGCAGATAATTCAGCACCTTCCGATACATGGCCGCCCCTCACTCCACCAGCTCCACACCGCGGATGGTGCCGTTGATGCGCAGCTCCTCATCGGTCATCACCGCCAGCTCCAGTCCCTCGCCCCGCACCCGTACCACCACCGTTCCGGCGTTGATGTCCACCGCCTCGGTGCTGTACGCCAGCACGCCGCGGTGCCGGTCGATGTACAGGGAGCGGTTGCCCAGCAGCTCCATGCGCGCCACGCCGGATGCCAGATTCACCGGCAGATCCAGCCGGTCCATGGCCTGCTGGCTGACCTGCGACCATTTTTTTGACAGCTTTGCCATATACGCACCTCCCATGCCCCTACGCGGGTAAAAAAGCCTATGCGTCCGGGGCGGGAAACTTGCCTGTCCCCACGCATATCCGGCGGGGAAGGACGCATAGGCTGACAGCGGTGATGTGCTTGAAAAAATGGCTATTTCCGGCGGCAGCTGCCTGCTCCGGCGCACTGGCACTGTTGCTGTTGACCTGCGGAGACACGGCGGCGCAGGGGGTACGGGACGGGATATCCCTCTGCCTCGCCTCCGTCATACCGGCGCTGTTCCCCTTCTTCGTGGCGGCGCAGCTTCTCACGTCGCTGGGCGCGGCGGAGGCGCTGGGCCGGACGGCAGGCCCGCTGTTCCGGCGGCTGTTCGGCATCGACGGCGCCGGCGCCGCCGCGTTTCTGCTGGGACTGATCGGCGGGTATCCCGTAGGAGCAAAAGCCACGGGAAGCCTTGTGCGGCAGGGGCTCCTCTCTCCGGAGGACGGCGCGCGGCTGCTGACCTTCTGCAACAACGCCGGGCCGGCGTTTATTCTGGGCATCGCGGGACGCGGTGTGTTTCACAGCCCCCGGGCAGGGGCATGGCTATATCTCCTCCACGCCGCCTCCGCCACGGCGGTGGGGCTGCTCCTGTGCCGCGCCGGTAGGACGAAGCCGCCTGCCGTCCCTCGTACCGTCCCGACCGTGCCGACAAAAAAGCCGTCCGCCTCCCTCGCCGCCGCGTTCATTGAGGCGGTGCAGAGCGGTGTGCGGGCCATGGCAGGCGTATGCGGCTTCGTCATCTTCTTTCTGGTACTGCTGCGTCTGGCGGAGGGGGCTCTCGCTTCGCTGCCGCCGGCAGCGGCGGGCTTTCTGGAGCTGACCAACGGCATTTTGCGCCTGACACCGGACCGGCGCGGCTTCATCACGGCGGCGGGGCTGCTGGGCTGGGGCGGACTCAGCGTACACGGCCAGACGGCGGCGGTGCTGGGCGGCTCCGGCATCTCCCTGCGGCGGTATCTGCCCGCCAAGACCCTGCAGGGTGCTTTATCGGCGGTGCTGGCTGCCGCCGTATGGCGCTGGGTGCTGTGAAGCGCCCGGACACCTCTCCCCACGCATAAAAAAAGAGACGGCTGCGCCGTCTCTTTTTCGTGTTTGCAGTTTTTTCGCGGATGCGCCTCAGCGCTGCCCCTTGTCGTAGGGGATACCCTCCGCCTTGGGCGCACGGGACTTCTTGGATGTAAACGCCAGCACCACCAGCGTGATGATGTAGGGCAGCATCCGGTAGAGGTGGGAGCTGATGCCGATCTCCGCCAGCCAGTACACACCGTCTCCGTTGATGTCGAGACTGGAATACGCCGCGGCGATGCACTTGAAGAGTCCGAACAGCAGGGAGGCTCCCGCGATGTTCAGCGGCTTCCAGTTACCGAAGATCATCACCGCCAACGCCAGAAAGCCGAAGCCCGCCACGTCGCCGTTGGAGGAGCAGTTCGCCGTGGTCAGTGCGTACACAAAGCCGCCCATGCCCGCCAGCGCGCCGGAGATCGTGGTGCCGGCATAGCGCATTTTGTAGACATTGATGCCCAGCGAGTCCGCCGCCTGCGGATTTTCACCGCACGCCCGCAGCCGCAGGCCGAAGCGGGTCTTGTAGAGCAGGATGGACAGCACCACAAAGATGATGATGCAGATATAGGTCGCCAAATACACCTTGTGCAGCAGGGTGGTGCCCAAAAAGCCCAGATCGTCCGTCTTAGCGAAGCCCAAGGTGGTCTTTTTGATCATGAACCAGCTGGCAGCGTCACCGGTGGCCATCTGCAGGGTGTTCTGGTTGGCAATGATGCGGATGAGGAACAGCACCAGAGCCGGGGCCATCAGGTTCAGTGCCGTACCGCCGATGGTCTGGTCGGCGCGCAGGTTCACGGAGGCGAAGCTCAGAAGCAGAGAGAACAGTGCGCCGAACAGGGCTGCCGCCAGCATCGCCAGCAGCTCAAACCCCTGCAGCGCCACCCAGTCGCCCGCCGCCTTCGCCGCGTCGAACACATGGGCCTGCTGCATCAGCCGCACGAACAGCACGCCGATAAAGGCGCCGAAAATCATAATACCTTCCAGTGCCAGGTTGATGATACCGCTGCGCTCGGCAAACACGCCGGCCAGTGCCACGATCATCAGCGGGACAGCATAGATAAAGGTCTGTTGGATCAGAAATGTCATGCCTGCTCTCCTCCTTCCTGATTTTGCGCCGGTGCATCAGGCGGCTGCGCCGCCGCTTCCGCAGGTGCGGGCGCCGCGGCGGGCTCCGCTGTCTTGCGCTTCTTCCGGCCGGTCAGCCACATGCGGATGACCAGTGAGAAGGCGGAGAGATACACGATCACGGAGATGATCACGTTGGTGATGTACTCGTTATAGGCGGTGAGGTTCGTCAGCTGCATACCGACGATATCCAGCATCGCCATGAAGATACCGGTGAAAACGACAGCGATGGGGTTGTTCACCGCCAGCAGCGCCACGGGGATACCGTTGAAGCCCACGCCGGGGAGAGACTGATAGGTGCTCCAATAGAACTCGGTGTTGCCGCTGAGCCAATAGAGCGCCGCGCCGGTACCCGCCAGCGCACCGGCGATGGCCATGGACAGCACGATGTTGCGCTTATCGGAGATACCGGCATAACGGGCGGCGTGGCGGTTGGAGCCGCAGGCCTTCAACTCATAGCCGAAGGTGGTTTTCTCCATGATAATGTAAACCACGACAGCCAGCAGGATCGCCACTAAGATACCGCCATTGACCTGAGAGCCGGGGAAGATTTTATCAAGCCCCAGCTTGGGGGTCGCCACGCCGTTGAAGGTGGTTTTGTAGATGTAGCCGGACTTGGTGTTTTCCACCATGTTTTTGAAATTGCTGATGTCGAACATCCACGTCACGAGGTTGGCGGCGATCCAGTTGGTCATGATGCACGCCAGCACCTCATTGATGTTCAAAAGTGCCTTCAAAAGGCCGGGGATCGCGCCCCACAGGGCGCCGGCCAGCATACCGCCCAGAAATGCCAGCACCCAGATAAGTCCCGCGGGAACTGCGCTGGAGGGAATGCCGAGGGCGATATACAGCGTCGCCAGCGTACCCATCAGGTACTGACCCGGTGCGCCGATGTTGAAAAGTCCCGTCTTAAAGGCGACGGCCACGGAAAGGCCGGTCATGATCAGCGGCATGGCGCGGAAGAGCATATTGCCGATGTTCTGGGCATTGAAGCCCCAGCTCAAGGCGCCGGTGGCGTCGCGGCCGGTGTTCAGAATACCGGCGAAGATCAGCCGGATGCCGTCCCAGATGCCGCTGCCGGAGATCTTGCTGTTGAAGGCGCCGACAACGATCACCACGATGCCGCCGACCAGCAGTCCCGCCAAAATGGAGATCAGCGAGGAGATGACCTTCTTGGTGCCTTCCTTGGCGTAGAGGGCGGAGAATTTTTCTTTCATACCGTTTCACCTGCTTTCTGCGCCCGCTTGGCGCCGGCCATATACAGGCCCAGCTCCTGCACGGTGATCTGCTTGGGATCAAATTCGCCCACGATCTCTCCCTCGTAGACCACAAGGATGCGGTCGGAGAGGCTCATGACCTCATCCAGCTCCAACGATACCAGCAGCACCGCCTTGCCGCGGTCACGCTCCGCTACCAGCTGGCCATGGATGTATTCGATCGCGCCGACGTCCAGACCACGGGTAGGCTGTACCGCCACGATCAGGTCCTTGTCCCGGTCGATCTCCCGGGCGATGATGGCTTTCTGCTGGTTGCCGCCGGACATACTGCGGGCAATGGTCACAGGACCCTGACCGCTGCGGACGTCGTACTGCTCAATAAGCTTTTCGCTGTACGCGCGCACAGCGTCGCGGCGGATGAAGCCGTGGTTCTGGAATTGCGGCTCCCGGAAGCACTGGAGCACCAGATTCTCCTCCAGCGTAAAGTCCAGGATCAGGCCGTGCTTATGGCGATCCTCCGGGATGTGGCTCATATCGACGCCGCGCTGGCGGATAGAGGCGTGGGAGATGTCTCTTCCGCAGAGGGTGATCTTGCCGGTGGAGCGGTCAAGACCGGTCAGCCCATGCACCAGCTCCGTCTGGCCGTTGCCGTCGATACCGGCGATGCAGACGATCTCGCCGGCACGGACGGTGAAGCTTACATGGTTCACGGCGTTGCGCTTGTGGTTGTGGGATGCCACGCACAGGTCCTCCACCTCCAGCACGGCTTCGCCGGGCTGTGCAGGCTTTTTGACGACCTCCAGCTGCACGGGACGCCCCACCATCATGTTGGAGAGCTCCTGCTTGTCGGTATCGCAGGTGTTGACCGTACCCACATAGCGGCCCTTGCGCAGCACGGTAACGCGGTCGGAGACCTCCATGATCTCGTTGAGCTTGTGGGAGATAAAGAGGATGCTCTTGCCCTCCGCCGCCAGATTCTTCATGATCTGCATCAGCTCATCGATCTCCTGCGGCGTCAAAACGGCGGTAGGCTCGTCGAAGATCAGTATCTCATTGTCGCGGTAGAGCATTTTCAGGATCTCCACACGCTGCTGCATACCCACGGTGATGTCCTCGACAAGGGCATCGGGGTCGACCTGCAAGCCGTATTTCTCGCTGAGCGCCAGTACCTTTGCGCGGGCCGCCTTCTTTTGGATAAAGCCCATCTTTGTGGTCTCCGCACCCAGAATGATGTTGTCCAGCACCGTGAACACATCCACCAGCTTGAAATGCTGATGAACCATGCCAATGCCAAGAGACGTCGCTACATTGGGGTCGGTGATCTCCACTTTTTTGCCGTCCTTGCGGATCTCGCCGGCCTCCGGCTGATACAGGCCGAAGAGCACCGACATCAGCGTGGATTTTCCCGCACCGTTTTCGCCCAAAAGCGCGTGGATCTCACCGCGCCTGAGCTGCAGCGTAATGTCGTCATTGGCCTTGATGCCGGGAAACTCCTTGGTGATGTGAAGCATCTCGATCACATACTGGGGAGTATTGTCCATGCCGCCACCTGCTTTCTGTAAGTTAGTTCTGCTCCCCCCGTTGGCTAAGGGACACAATAAATATCTATATTATAAAGGATAGCGCGGAGAATTGCAAGAAAACCACCTCGGTCTCATGCAAAAAGAAAAATTTGTGCAGGGAAAAGAAAAAGAGACGCCCGTGGGCGTCTCTTTTTATGTAGCAAGACCGAAATTACTCGACCACGTTCAGGGTCAGGCTGTCCGTGCTGGCCAGCTTGGTGTAGTCGTTGTCCACAACCAGCGTGCCGTCGGCCATAGCCTTGATCATGACGTTGTAATCGTCAACGCTCCACTTGGTCAGGGACCAGGTAGCAGTGGGCAGACCCACAGCGTCGTCCTTAGCGCCCAGGGTAGCGCAGGTGCCGCCCATGGTAGCGAAGGAGCCGTCATACACCTTGGCGCAGGCCCACTGCACGGAGGCAGCCAGACCCTTCATCGCGGAGGTAACCACGGTGTCGGACTCGAAGGACTGGTCAACGTCAACGCCGACCACTGCGCCGTCATTGGCGGAGGCAGCAGCAGCGATGGAGGCGAACATGGAACCGCCGCAGGCGAAGATGCACTCGGTGCCGTTCTCATACCAGCCGTTGGCCATGGTCTGCAGCTCGGGGGAAGCGGAGAAGGAGCTGCCGTACAGCCAGGAGTAATTCATCTCGACCTTCTCATTCAGCTCAGCAGCAGCAGCGGAAGCGCCCTGCACGAAGCCGTAGCCGTAACGGCAGCAGGCGGGGTTGGTGCCGCCGCCACCGCCGGTGAAGCCCAGCTTGGTGTAGCCTTCCTTAACAACAGCGTAACCGGCCAGATAGCCGCACTGCTCTTCCTGGAAAGCGATGCCCAGGGTGTTGGTCAGGGGGTTGCCGTCGGCGTCAGCCATGGCCCAGCCATCCACGAACACGAAGGAAACATCGGTGAACTCGGCAGCGGCCTTAGCCAGAGCGTTGCCCTGCATGAAGCCGGCGCAGACAATGATCTTGGCGCCGTTGTCGGCAGCGGCCTTCATGGCGTCATAGCGGTCATCATCGGTGGCCTGATCGCCGTTGGCGGGCTGATAGTACTTGTAGCTCAGGCCGTTTGCGGCAGCGTAGAGCTTCACGCCGTCAAAGGTACCCTGGTTGAAGGACTTATCCTTCAGCTGGCCCACGTCGGTGACGAACGCGATCTCATACTTTCCATCCTCGGAGGTCATCTCGTCGGCGATATCGTCGGCGTTGACGACAGTCTGCGTCTGGGTATCTTCGGGGTCGGTGTTGTCCGGCTCCTGGATATCGGGCTGCTTCTGCTCGCCGCAGGCGACCAGAGACAGAGCCATGACCAGAGCCAAAATCAGAGCAAGAAACTTTTTCATGATTCTTAATCTACCTTCCTAAATATTTTATTTTCACGCCTCGCGGCGGGAAAACCAAGTATGCGGAGGAGAGATGCCCCCTCTCACCGCAGGGTGCATTATAGCAGATTCCTTTGCAAATAGCAAGCTATTTCCATACTTTCCAGAGACATTCTGAACAAATTTTACAGTTTATTTGCATTTCACTTGTGCGAAACGTGCAATTTCCTTACTTGGCTGCCATTTTCACCGCGATCTCCAAGCCGATCTTCATCATGTTGGTGAAGGTGTTCTGGCGGTCGTCGGCAGACAGCTCCTCGCCGGTGACGAGGTTATCGGAGATGGAGCAGATGGCCAGTGCCCGCTTGCCGGTATAGGCAGCGGTACAGTACAGGCCGGCGGCCTCCATCTCCACGGCCATGACCCCCATCTTGGCGTAGCGCATATTGCGCCCGGCGGCGTCATAGAACGTGTCGGAGGAGTAGAGGTTGCCCACGGGCATCTTTACGCCCAGTTCCTTGGCGCTCTCCACGGCGGCCATCAGCAGGTCGAAGTCGCAGATGGGCGCGTAAGCGCCGCCCAGCTCGTACTGGTCGGCAAAGCTGGAATTGGTGCAGGCGCCCTGACCGGCCACCACGCTGCCCAGCTCCAGATCGGCGCGCATGGCGCCGGCGGAGCCGACGCGGATGATATTCTCCACGTCGTACTGGGTGTACAGCTCATAGGAATAAATGCCGATGGAGGGGATTCCCATGCCGCTGGCCATGACAGAGACAGGCACACCCTTGTAGGTGCCGGTGTAGCCCTGCACGCCGCGGACATTGTTGACCAGCTTCGGCTCGGTCAGGAACGTCTCCGCGATAAACTTGGCCCGCAGGGGGTCGCCGGGCATGAGAACGGTCTTGGCGAAATCGCCCTTGGCGGCGTTGTTGTGGGGGGTAGGCATAGTGATTCCTCCTTATTATGATTATTGTTCCATGGCCTTGACGGCCTTGACGATACGGCTGGTGCCCAGACGATCCGCGCCCAGCGCGACGAAGTCCCGGGCGTCGTTGAGGTCGGCGATGCCGCCGGCGGCCTTGATCTTCACATGGGGCGCCACGTGGGCCTTGAACAGCGCTACATCCTCGCGGGTAGCACCGCCGCCGCCGAAGCCGGTGGAGGTCTTGATATAGTCCGCGCCGGACTCGGACACCACGCGGCACAGCTCGATCTTCTCGGCGTCGGTGAGCATACACGTCTCGATGATGACCTTCAGCAGCTTGCCGCCGCAGTGCTCCTTGATGGCCTTGATCTCGTCCAGCACCTGCTCGTACAGGCCGTCCTTGACCCAGCCGATGTTGATGACCATATCGATCTCCGACGCGCCGTTCTTCACGGCGTCGGCGGCCTCAAAGCACTTGGCGGCAGTGGTATCGTAGCCGTTGGGGAAGCCGATGACGGTGCAGATGGCGATCTTACCGTCCACATATTCCGCCGCCTGCTTCACATAGCTGGCGGGGATGCAGACGCTGGCGCAGCCGTACTTCACGCCGTCGTCGCAGATGGCCTTGATCTCCGCCCATGTGGCGGTCTGGCTCAGCAGCGTGTGATCCACGCGGCCGAGGATATTTTTCAGCTCTTCGTTCATAGAAAAGGCTCCTTTCGGGATTTTTCCGCTCATACAAAGTAATTATAGCACAGGCAGCGGAAAATAGCAAGACAAAGGGTGGGGTTCCGCACCGGGGCGCGAGGTAGGGGTATTTCACTCCGGCGGCAAAAAGACCACCGCCGACACAACCGAAAAAAGAGGAGAGGGAACTTCCCTCTCCTCTTTCAAAAAAGCGGTGTTGGCGCGGTTTTGCTTACTTGCCGAAGTAGCGGTTCAGCAGACCCTCGAAAGCCTTGCCGTGGCGGGCCTCGTCGCGGGCCATTTCATGGACGGTGTCGTGGATGGCGTCCAGATTGTACTTCTTCGCCAGCTTGGCCAGCTCGAACTTGCCGGCGGTAGCGCCGTTCTCGGCATCCACGCGCATCTGCAGGTTCTTCTTGGTGCTGTCGGTGATGACCTCGCCCAGCAGCTCGGCGAACTTGGCGGCGTGCTCGGCCTCCTCCAGACCGGCCTTCTCCCAGTACATACCGATCTCAGGATAGCCCTCACGATGGGCCACGCGGGCCATGGCCAGATACATACCCACCTCGGAGCACTCGCCCTCGAAGTTGGCGCGCAGACCGTCGATGATCTCCTGGCGGACCTCCTCGGGGACATCGTCACCGAAGACCTTACCGACGCCTACAACGTGCTCGGCGGCCCAGGACTTCTCCTCGGACTGGAGCAGGAACTTGTCGCCGCTGACGTGGCAGACAGGGCACTCGGCCGGGGGGACGTCGCCCTCATGAACATAACCGCAAACAGGACATACCCACTTTTTCATAATCGTATCCTCCAATTTTCATTATTATATTGATCTGTGAGGGGTCTTCCCTCTCGCTTACTGTGGTCAGTATAACACGGACGGCGGATTTGATAAGTTGCAATTGCAACATTTTGAAAGTTTTTCCTGTTTTTTTGCAATTGCAGAGGGTCTCATCAGACGGCGCATTCCGCTTTTACTCAATAATCCACCTTCATCAGGCACAGGCCCTCCGGCGGGGCGGTAGGCCCGGCCAGCTTCCGGTCCTTGGCCAGCAGGATCTCCTGCACATAGGCGGGCTCCCAGTAGCCGCGCCCCACCTCCAGCAGCGTGCCCACCAGAATACGCACCATGTTCTGGAGGAAGCCGGTGCCGTGGAATGTGAAGATCACCCGATCCCTCCGGCGCTCCACGGTGATGTTGTCCACCAGCCGGACGGTGGATTTCTTCATACGGGGATTGCCGCAGAAGCTGGCAAAGTCATGCTCGCCGGCGAGGTACGCCGCCGCCTGCTGCATCCGCGCCACATCGGGGCGGTAGTCCAGCAGCGTCACATACTTCCGGTCGAACACCGGCTTCACCGGCCCGTCAAAGCAGGTGTAGCGGTAGGTCTTGCCCAGCGCGTTGTAGCGGGCGTGGAACCGGGGCGCAGCCTCCTTCACCTCCCGGACGGCGATGGCATCGGGCAGGTAGCGGTTCAGGTAGTCGCGGATGCCCTCCGGCGTCTCCGCCACGTCCAGCACAGCGTTGGCGGTCATGGCGCGGGCATGGACGCCCGCATCGGTGCGCCCCGCGCCGATGATCTCCACCGGATGCCCCTGTAAGCGGGAGAGCACGCTCTCCAGCTTGCCCTGTATGGTGTCCTTCCCCGGCTGGCGCTCCCAGCCGAAAAAGCGGGTGCCGTCGTAGGCGATGGTCAGCTTGTAGTTCTGTTCCAAAAGAAATCACGCCCTTTCTGCTTTATTGTAGCAGAAGGGGCGCGATTTGCCAACGTATTTTCTTTAAAGCCAGCCCATCATCTTAACAAAGCTGTATAGCAGCTTCAGGCCGTAGAAGATGATGACGGCGCCGCAGACCTTGTTGATGACGTTCAGCACCTTCTCGTTGAACTTGCTGCCCAGCAGCGATACCAGCGTGGACACCGTCAAAAACCAGATCACGGAGGCAGAGCCGAAGCCAAGGATGAAGGGAACGTCGCCGCCGGTGGGCAGCGTGGTGCGGAAAGCCCCCAGCATCATGGTGCCGTCGATAATGGCCTGGGGGTTCAGCCATGTCACCACAAAGGCGGAGGTAATGAGCTTCCAGATCGGCACGTTCACGTCCCGGCCGCCCTCCAGACTGGCCTTGGAGCGCAGCAGGCCCACGCCGATCCAGATGACGATCAGGCTGCCGATGGCCAGAATGACCTTCTGGAGCCAAGGCACCGCCTGCATCAGCGCGCCCGCGCCCAGAAAGCAGCTGAGTCCCAGGGAGATATCCCAGAAAATAACGATCAGCGCCGTGAGATAGACGCGGCTGCGCCGCTGGGTCAGGGCGCTGTTGATGACGAACAGGTTTTGCAGGCCGATGGGGGCCACATAGGCAAGGCCCATCGTCAGGCCCTGAAGATAGATATTCATGGGGTGATTTTCTCCTCGTTGCTATTTACTTTGTTTTTCTTACCTGCTATCATGATAGCACCTGCGCCGGAAAAAGCAAGAGCGCAGATTTATGTGAGCAGGTCAGGAGGAACTAACCATGTCCGAGCAGCACTATGACTGTCCCTGTATGGAGAAATGCCCGCTGCACCACGCCATGCAGCTCATCGGCGGCAAGTGGAAGGTGCAGATCCTGTGCGCCGTGTGCAACGCCGGCTCTATCCGCTACAATGCGCTGCGGGGCAAGCTGGATGGCGTGAGCAACACCGTGCTGTCCTCCGCGCTGCGGGAGCTGGAGCGGGACGGGCTCCTCATCCGTAAGGAATATCTGGAGGTGCCTGTGCGGGTGGAGTATAGCCCCACCGACAGCTGCCGGGAGCTGCTGCCCATTCTGGAGCAGCTGTCGGACTGGGCAGAAAAGCAGATGTGACAAATACCCCGTCCATGCGGCGGCACAGACGGGGTATGTCTTCCCTATGTATCGGTGCGTCAGACGGAGATGCGGCGAACGCCGTCATTGGCCTTCAGAAAGGCCAGCGCCTCCTCGTGGCTGATAGGTGGGTCCAGCTTGGCGGTGACCTCCATGCGCAATATGCCGTCCTCGCGGGTCAGGCTGCTCTCGGTGATCTGTCCCCGGTGTGCTTGCAGCAGCTGGTCGAAGCGCGACAGCAGCCCCTCATCGTCCGCCATCTCCACCACCAGCTCCTGCGTGGTCAGGGCGTCCGCCCCCACCGGGAAGCGGTGGAGCACGATCTGGATCGCCACCAGCACGGCGGCCTCGATGAACCCGACCCAGTACAGGCCCGCGCCGATGGCCATGCCCACGGCAGCAGTGCCCCACATACCTGCGGCGGTGGTCAGACCCCGGATGGAGTTTCCGTTCTTGAAGATAACGCCGGCACCCAGAAAGGAAATACCGCTGACCACCTGCGCCGCGATGCGGGCAGGATCCGCACCCCGCAGGCCGTCAACGCCCGCAACATCCACAAAGGCATACTTGGACAGGATCATGAACAGCGCCGAGGTGCAGGCGATGATGCAGTGGGTGCGGACACCCGCCTCCTTCTGCCGCTTGCTGCGCTCCAATCCTACCAGTGCGCCCAGCGCCGCCGCCAGCACGATCCGGATGAAGAATTCCAGATTGTCAAATGCGGTCAGTGCCGCTTCCGGGACAAAGCTCGTCAAACCCGTCAACATCGTAAGACCTCCTTTCGCGTCTTGCATTTTGAAGCCTGAAGGTGTAGTATCCTCATTATACTTGGTATGTCAAGGTTCCAGCAGGGAAAATCCTGCCTAGTTTCCATATTTTCTGCGGGTTTTTCCGCATACCCGCTTTCACAGACACGTCATGGACGACAGACGCCTCCGGTGCGGATATCCGGAGCGCACAAACGGAGGAAACGTATATGAAAAGACTTTTCACACGGCTGCTGGTGCTGGTGCTGGCACTGGCGCTCACCGCCTGCGGCGGCCAAGCAGCCAACGATGTCCCGCCGGAGGGTGAGAACGACGATATCGTCTGTCCCGCCGGCTTCGACGGCATGGAGGAGCTGCTCGCCGCCGCCCGGGCCGAGGGTGAACTGACGGTCTGCGGCTCCTGCGAGGAGGCGTATCTCTCCGCCGCCTGCCAGCGCTTCGAGGAGCTGTTCGGCATCCGTACCACCTATCAATATGTGGTCTCCGACGCCGTGCAGGCCCAATCGCAGGGAACGCCGGGTCATCCCGCCGCGGACGTGTGGTTCGGCGGCAGCGCCGAGGATTGTGCCGCCTGCGGCGACGCCGGTCTGCTGGCCGCCTACGATGCTGTCCACGCCTCCCACCTGACGGACGATCTGTACCGCGACGCGGAGGGTCTCTGGTATGGCATCAGTGTGGATCCGCTGGGCTTCGTCGTCGACCGGGATATGCTCAAGCGCATGGCGATCGACGCCCCTGCGGGCTGGGCCGATCTGCTGGACTTCCGGTATCAGGAGCTGCTCTGGACCTCCAACTATACATACGACGGGGCGGGACGGCTGCTGCTCCGCGCCGTCCGGCAGCAGCCGGAGCTGTTCGGCGGGGACAACTACCTGCTGGCACTGGATGAGAACGTCGCCCTGTATGCCGCCTCCGACGCGGCGGTGACCCGCTGCCTCGGCACCGGCGAGTGCGTCATCGGCATCAGCTTCCTGTCCGATGGCATCGCCCGCATCGAGGACGGCTGCACCAACCTCCGGCTGGTGTTCCCCGCCGAGGGTACCCCCTGCCGGATCGCCGCCACCACCATTTTCAAAGGCGCCGCCCACCCCAACGCCGCCAAGCTCTGGACGGAATTTGCCCTGTCCCCCGCCTGCGTGGAGCTGGCGGCCGCCAACGGCTGCTTCCAGTTCCCCGTGCTTGACAACGCCCAGCGCCCCTCCACCTCCGCAGCCGGTCTGGATCTGCGCGGTGTCGTGGCCCTCGACCGGGACGAGTCTGCGGATGTCATCGATGCCTGCATCGAGGAGACGATGACTGCCTTGGGCGAGGCAGGGGCGGATGTCAGCGCGGAACGGTTCCAGACCCCCTGAGCCGCCGCACCGGACTGCCGCCATCCATGGCGCGGCCGGGGAATTTTACGTTTCTCCCCGAAAAGGTGTGACAAGTCGAGAATTTAATGATATACTTGGAACGTTAGCGACCGGTATCGTGTTAAGAGGTGTTTCTCATGGTTCGCAAATATCCGCAATTAGAGGTTGATCTTTCTATCCTGCGCAGCAATGCGCGGCAGGTCATTACGCGCTGCCAACAGCGGGGCATCCGCGTCTGCGGCGTGGTAAAGGGCGTGGATGGGCTGCCGGAGGTAGCCCGCACCATGCGCCTGTGCGGTGCGGAGGAGCTGGGTACCAGCCGTCTGGAGCAGGTGGAGAGGTGCCGCGCCGCCGGTGTCGGCGGCCCGTGGCTGCTGATCCGCATCCCCGGCCTTTCCGAGCTGCCGGACGTGGTGCGCCTGTGCGAAACGTCCCTCCAAAGCGAGCGCGTCACGCTGGACGCGCTGGAGGAGGAATGCGTTTTGCAGGGCAAGACCCACCGGGTCATCGTCATGGCCGATCTGGGCGACCTGCGGGAGGGCTTCTGGGACAAGGACGAGATGGTGGACGTGTGCGTCCACGTGGAGCGGGAGCTGCCCCATGTGGAGCTGGCGGGTATCGGTGTGAACCTGACCTGCTACGGCTCCACCAAGCCCACGCCCGAGAAGATGCAGGCTCTGCTGGCCATCGCCGCGCGCATTGAAGCGCGCATCGGCCGCAAGCTGGAGATCATCTCCGGCGGCGCCACCAGCTCGTACACGCTGGTACACTGGGGCACCATGCCGGCGGGCATCAACCACCTGCGTATCGGCGAAAACATCCTGCTGGGCAAGGACCTGCAGGTAAACTGGGGCATTCAGGACATGGACTATCTGCGGATGGATGGCTTTACCCTGCGGGCCGAAGTGGTGGAGGTGCGGGAAAAGCCCACCTACCCCATCGGCGAGCTTGCCATTGACGCTTTTGGCCGCAAGCCCGTGTATGTGGATCGCGGCATTCGGCGGCGCGCCATTCTGGCGCTGGGCCGGGCGGATGTGGGCGATCTGGAGTCCCTCATCCCCAGAGAGGCCGGACTGACCGTCATCGGCGGCTCCTCCGACCACTGCATCGTGGACGTGGAGGACTGCACACGGCGGCTGGAGGTGGGCGATATCGTGGAGTTTTCTCTGTGCTACAGCCACCTGCTCTACGCCACGTCGCGCAGCGACATCACCATTCAATTTGTAAATTAAATTAGGAGGAATATACAACATGGGAAATATGGGAGATCTGGCCATCCTGCTGGTGGGGATCGTGGACGCGCTGTTCGCCTTTTTCGTGGTGGCGCCCATCCTGCTGAACACCGCCAGCCTGTTCGGTGTCCAGAAGCGCTTTGCACAGGCCATGGTGGAGGAGGGCGTCATTGATGCCGCCACCGTGAAGCAGATGCACTCCAAGAAACAGATCGCCGGTGTGCTGATCTCGCTGGTGCTGTGCGCCGTGCTGGTCTGGACGTGCTGGAAGACCGCGCCGATGGGCTACCTCTGCGGCGGCGTGGCGCTGGTGGCAGGGTTCCTGAAGTACCGCAAGATCGTGCAGTACAACAGCCTGACCGTCAAGCGCTTCCGCAACACCTACAAGGACCAGATGAATGTCATCAAGTTCAACAAGTTCGTAGATACACACTTCTGAGCCTACACAAAAAACGCGGCGCAATAGCGCCGCGTTTTTTGTCTGAAGCATATCGCCTCACGTGCAACGCGGGGCTTGGGGAGCTCCGCCGGCACACCATGCCGGCGCGGATAGGACAAGAGAGACGGCAGCACAAGCTGCCGTCTCTCTTTATTTCTGTGAAACCAAGCGTACCGCAGGTACTTACTTAGCCATAGCCTTGTTGGCCTCGGCCATCTCCTGGAAGATGCCCGCGTGCTTCTTCGCCATGATAGCACGGATGACCAGCAGGGTCGCCACCATCAGCGCGCAGGCGATGATGAGGCAGATGACCACGTTCTGGACGATACCGGCCACAATGAAGCTGACGAACGACACGCCGGCCACGGTCAGCGCATAGGGGATCTGGGTGAACACATGGTTCAGGTGGTAGCAGTGCGCACCGGCAGAAGCCATGATGGTGGTATCGGAGA
>ERZ773181.608-NODE-608-length-37357-cov-30.277787_pt1 | contig 37357 bp, 58 predicted proteins | sample MGYA00581001_ERZ773181 | MGnify/ENA primary metagenome ERZ773181 (study PRJEB29015, sample SAMEA2737780) | human gut metagenome | biome: human gut; feature: human-associated habitat; material: faeces | place: China | collected 2012 ...
TAACACCATTTACAAATATGATGTGTTCGGATAAGTGCATATCTGGTACGCCGGACGCGCCGAAATCCGAAACGGAAGGCGGCGCGAGGGAGAGGGCGTCGGCGTAGGTTACTTGGGCGGAATCGGCTACATTCAGGAATAATTTGAACGAATCATCGTACAGATAGATCGCGTTTACAAATAAATCTATGACTTTTTTGCGGTATTCCAGATCGGATCGGTCGCCGGTGCGGAACTGGTTGAGCCATACGACGATGTCCTCTTTTTTGATCTGGACACGGCTGGCGATGCGGAGAGATTCAAGATCAGCCTCCAGCGCCTGCTTTCGGGCCTCGGCAGTTTCAATGCGCTCGTTGATCCTGCGGCGGGCGGCTTCCGCCGTTGCGGAGATCAGAGCGTCGACAAGCTGATCGATCTCCTTGTCGGCGTCGCGGATCTGCTTCTCCAGCGGCTTAATGCCGGATGCGTCATAGCTCTTTTGATACTCCGCCACCACGCGCTCGGCTGCGCCGTCGATCCAGCTGTCCGTCAGGACGCACGAGCCGATATAATCCACAATACTGGCTTCGAGTTCGTCCTTGCGCTCATTGCGCTTTTTGCAGGTGTGCTGCTTCTTCCGCGCGGCGCAGGTGTAATAATAATACGTCGCGCCGTGCCTGCCACGCCCGCACTCCCCTATCATCGGCGCGCCGCACTCGCCGCAGAACAGCTTTCCATGCAGCAGATATTCAACTTTCGCCTTTGCATGGCCGGGGGCCTTGGAATTCGCCTTGAGCCGGTCGCGCACACGCTTTTTTAGATCCTTTGAGACGATGGCCGGGAATGCGTCTTCAATCACGATCTCGCCGAGGTAGTCGTACCTGCCGACATACCGCTCGTTTGCAAGGATACGCTTTACCGAGGCTAATGTGAGCGGGTTCCCACGCTGGTTACGGTAGCCGAGCCGCGCGCAGTCGGCCACGATCTGCTTTTGCCCTGCGCCGTCGGCATACTGCTCATGGATAAAGCGGACGATCCGGGCCTCGTCTTCGTTGATCTCGTAATGCTTATTTACAACGCGGTAGCCGAGCGGGGCGAGGCCGCCGAGGCTCAGCCCCTTCTCGGCGTTCTGGCGCATCCCGCGACGGACATTCTGGGCAAGCTGGCGGGAATATTCCTCTGCCATGGCCTCCAGGATCGCCTCCAGCAGCACGCTCTCGCTGCTGTCGCCGACGCCCTCAGTGACGGACAGAACGCGCACGCCGTTCGCGCGCAGTTTCTTTTTGTAGATCGCGCTGTCGTACCGGTCGCGGGAAAAGCGGTCGAGCTTCCACACAAGCACAAAATCAAACGCACGCTTTGCGCTGTCGGCGATCAGCCGCTGGAACTCCGGCCGCGTCTCGGCGTATCGCCCGGATAGCGCCCGGTCGCAGTATTCGCCAACGACGCGGTATCCGCGCTGCTGCGCGTATTCGCGGCATTTGGCAAGCTGGCCGTCTATCGATTGGTCGTTTTGCCCGGCGGAAGAATACCGGGCGTAGATCACGACGTTGGCAAGATTCAAATTATCCACAAAAGCCTCCAAAGATACCGCTCTGGCTGATCGGGCCGGGGCGGTAATTTTCATGTGCGAATCCAGCCGATTGATGGGATGAGCACGTCGGCCACAAGCACAAGGGCACACAGCGAAAGAATGCCCAAGAGAATGAGCGTCACGAGCCGGTGCATGCGCAGGGATTTCTGCTGCTGGGCAAGCTGCGCACGAAGGGCCGCGTTCTCGGCACGGAGTTTTTCAGCATCGGAAGGCTCAGCAGGATCGTCATGCGGGATGCCGAAATACTCATCCATAGAAACGCCCATCTCCCGGCAGATCGGGCCGACCGTGTAAACAGACGGATTTTTGATGTCGCCGCGAAAGAACTGGGATACGGTGCCGACGGAAAGGTCGGTATTTTCGGCGACGTCCTGATTTGTTTTGCGCGGAGTGATCGTCTGCTTCTGCTCACGGCACAAATCAGATAATTTTTCCTTCAAAACATGTCTTTCCCCCTAAAAAAGCAAGACGTCTGACTGTAAAAAGCAGCTGTCATATCTTTACAAGTCTACCATGGGCAGGCTAGCATATAGTTACAGACGGCTCCCGGTCGCCTGCGCAAGCAAAAAGCCCGCGCCGTTGTTCGGCCAGCGGCGCGGGCGAATCTCAAAAGCTACTGCAAAAAAATCGACCATCCGCCCTCTGCCGTGACAGCCATAACCGTCGCGTCAGAATCAACACGGACTGTGCCGTTGTACGGATCGACCGTATTGACAAGCAGATCAAATCCGCTGCCGTATGTCTTGACGGCAAAGTGCCGCGCCAAGCTGTTGCCGTTGATAACGGCAGAGCTGCTGCCGAGCGGGATGAGCAAAACCGCGTCGTCAATGCCGCTGTATGTCTCGCCTGCCTTAACAACAGGGGCAGTGTAAAGCGAGACGATGGTAATTGTCCAATCCCCTTCCGCCTTGACTTCGAGCGTCCGCGTGTTCTGCTCGGAATCGAGGACGCTGCCGGTATAATAGTCCGTGGTATTTACAAAAAGCTCTGTATAATCCCCGGAGGAATCATAACCCGTGACGGAAAAGTGCCGGGCATCGGAATTTCCGGTGATCTGGAAATAGTAAAGCGAATCAAACGGGGAGATATCAAAATAATCATCGCCGCTGCCGGTGTAAGTGATCGGTTCTGGCGGAATAAATGTTTCCTCGGCAGGAGCGGGTTCAGGCTCCGAACCGGATTCAGCAGGCGCTGGGGTATCGCTTTCCCCCTCCGCAGCAAGCCTGTCAGAAACGGCCTGCGCGGAAACCTGCATTTCAGCGGGCGAGTTTTTGAAGTCGCGCGCGCCGATGATTGCACTGATGATTTGCGGAGCCAAGTATATAACGTAAATGGCGAGGATAACAAGCAAGATCGTCAACACTTTTGATTTCTTGCGCGGACGTTTATCGCAAATCTCTGGGCCGCGCGCATCATCATCGGCATGACGTGGAGGCTCGGGCACGCTATGTGGCGGAGAATCGTCGCCAGCAGAAGTGGCCCGCGGGAAGCTAGAATCACTATAAACAAAGGCAGGTGCAGAGGAGCAGCCAGACGGTCGCGCAGAAGATTGAGCCGAATCAAGCTGTGCTGCTTTCTTGGCAAGCTTGGATAATTCGTCTTGCTTTTCGGTATCTGTAAGCTTCCGGCGCAACCTGACATATATGCGCGCACCGTATTTTTTATCAGGAAAATCATCCTCCGGGCCGCCGTAAACCTCGCAATCGTCACCGGATACAGAATAACCGTCATCCTCCATCCGGGCAAGCTCCTGCGCAACACCTGCGGGGACGTTTCCGACGTCGCGATCATCAAAATAAACGTGGTAAGCGGGGGCACCCTCATACTCATAGCGTTCTAGCTCAACGACGACGGCTTCAAGCTCTTCCTGCTTTTTCGCCGCTCGGCGGAGAGAAGATTGCCGGGAAGACCCGTCGGGGGCCTTGTACGAAGATCCGGCAAGCTGAAAATCCCAAACCTCAGTCCAAGCGTTAACACGGCGTTTTCCGATGTTCATAGCTATCCTCACAAAAAAGTGTGATATTTTTTGTAAAATCTCATAATTGTAATTTTAGAACAGATGTTCTATGATAATCATGCGATGAAAAAATATCTTACTTAGAATTGTAAATCAAATGGAAGAAAACCTCAACGGCAATAGTAAACAAAAAATAGAAGAGATTTTTGTGGAAGAATGGAGGCACTTATGGAAATGGAACGGAATTTGCTGCTGAAAGAGATCAAGCGCCTGCTGCGGCTGGCCACAGATGCGGATCTGGATCTGATCTGGAGATTCGTGCGGAAGTTGGTCACATAGGCGCGGGAATAAAAAAATAGGCCGGGGACGGTTATTCGTCCTCGGCCATTTTTTTTGCGATCTCGGCGAGCAGCTGCCATTCGTCGGCGCTGAGTTTGCTGATGATCGATACAAACCGCTTGCGCGGCGCGTCGTCGGGATCGTGCATGACGACGCCCATGAACTCGGCGATTTCTTGATTACGCGTCAGCTTCTGCCGCATTTCGCCCTCGCCGGTGCGGAGCCAATGCTCGTCGATGTTGAATTCCCGGCAGATCAGTTTGATAAACGGCTCGTTCGGTGTGGTTTTCTCCCCTTCAAGATTTGTAATCACCCCGCGCGTCGTGCCGAGCCGTTCTGCAAAATCGGTCTGCGACAAGCCTGTGCTCCGGCGGATATCCTTGATCCGATCATTGATCGTCACCGTATCACCTCCCTTGACTATATTATACACGGCTGCGATGTATTGTCAATACAAAAAGAATAAAAATATTTTGCGTAAATGTATTGACAAAACATTTAAAAGGTGGTATTGTGTAGTCACAATACAAAACGTGACAACAAAATGTCGCAACAACGCGAGGTGAGAAAAATGTCCGAGAAGGAAAAGCAGGCAATCGAAAACCTGAACAAAAGCACCGAGAAGCTGACGCCCGCGCAGATGCAGCGTCTGAGCGATATCGCCTATGGCATGGCGCTGGCGAAGGAAGGCAAGCAGGAGGAACGGAAGGAGGCGTGAGACCATGATCGCCGTTTTTGGGAAACGGGGGCCGGACGGGAGATTTCTCCCCGGCGAAACTTTTGAATTTAAGCATCCCGGCGAAGAAAACGGCGAGCCCGTGATCGATGCCTTCGCCCGCTGGGCGGCGGAACGATACCGCCGGGAACAGGAACAAAAGGAGGCGAAGAAGGATGGATGATTTCCTCAAGTTTTTTGCCGCGAAGGTGCAGAACTACCCTATGCACCTTGAGATCACCTACAGCAAGGTAACGGACTGGGGCGTCCGGGTGTGGCGGAGGGGAACCGCCTACGACGGGGACGATGAAGAACTCGTCAACGTCCAGGACTGCGACGCGGAGCTGTGCTTCGCGGTCGCGCAGGTGCAGCTGAAAAACTGGCTGCTGGAACACGAAGGAGGCTATTAACCATGGCAAATGCCCGTACATACACCCTGACGCTGGATGCGCAGGAGCTGCATGATCTGATCGAGGCGGCGCTGGTGTGCGAGTGCCAGGCGGCGCAAATCATCGGCGGGCTCAAGCGCAAGGGGTTGGACATGGACGCGCAGAAGCTTGTTACACAAAACGCCCGCCTGGCGCGGCTCGTCAGGCGGATGCAGGAGACGAAGGAGGATAAGCGGAATGCGGAAACTGATTCTCAGCGGAGACGATTGGTTTGAGCTGAAGCACACGCTGGAGCTGCTTGTGATCGTGACAAACAACGCGGCGAATGAGCACGAGAACATGGCTGCACACGCGCAAGTGGCGGAATTGTCTGAACGGTATGCAAACCTCGCAAAACGCGACAGGGAAAGGACGGAGAACTACAAGCGGCTTATGGCGCTGGTAGAATCGGCAGAACGCCTGCCGGAGACGAAGGAGGAAACCAATGGATAACGGGAAGGTACACGTCGAGATCGGCATGGACGGCAAAAAAACGGTATCTGCGCTATCCGGCAGCGCGCTGGAACTGAGCGCTGCTGCCGCGCGAATCCTGAACATATTTTATGCCGCGTTCTGCCAGCGGGGAATAGGCGAGGAATTCAAGGAAACCATGCGCTACTGCGTGAACCGGGAGGATAGCCCGGTATGGAGGAAGGAGTTGGCAGAATGAGAACCAATCTTGCAGAGCGGCGGATCGGGTATGAGCCGCCGGAAGGTCCTGAAGGGGAAAGCCTGGAGGAGCGCCGGGAGAGAATCCGGGCGATCTACCAGTGGCGCAAGGCCATGCGGCGGCTGGCGCGGCTGGGGTGCATTTGGCTGTCGGGCGTGGGCTTCGCGCTGTGCATCATCGCGGGCTGCGCCCACGCGACAGAGATTGCCGCCGTCCTCGGTGGCGTGTCGCTGATGACGTTTTTTACAGGGATATGCCTGTGAAGGAGCGGAAGATCACAGTCGACTTCCGCCCTGACCAGCTGGCGGACGTGATCGAGGCGGTCAACGCCTATGCGGACGATCTCAAGAATGATCGGGCGCTCCTGTACGAGATGCCGCGCGTTGACCACGAAACAACGGACGCGCTGCTGGCGCAGGAGACGCGGCTGCAAAAGCTGGCGTACTGGCTCCAGTGCGTGCAGGACGAAGCGCTATGACGGCGCAGATCTACGCGCCGCGTATGCGGCAGATCCCGCCGCCGTGCGCGAAGGACTGCCCGGGACGCGAGGCCGAATGCAGCGCACGCTGCTGCAGCTGGGCGCTCTATGAGAGCATCCGGAACCACATCTACGACATCAACCACCGAGACAAGATCAGTCTGGAGCCGGACAGAGCCGCCATCCGGCAGATCGAGAGGGCGGCAAAAAAGACAGGAGGGGCAAAAACTATGCGGCAAAATAGTATCAGCTACCCCGGCGAGCGGGCCGCGAAGCGCGCAGATATCGTCGAGCAGCCTGGCTATACCGGCAAGCACTATTTCGTGGTGGATTACGCAGGCCGCCAGCTGACGATACACGCGGCGGATGAAACGGCGGCCCTGTTCTGGGCGGCAAAACGCTGGGGCTACAGCTTCAAGCGGCCGGAATACCACCAGTCGGCCAGCGTGGCCAAGCTCGGATATCAGCCGGACAGAATGTTCGGATAAAAAATGCCCTCGTCCGGCTGGAACCGGTCGAGGGCGGAGAAGCCTGCGCTTCTCTGTGAAAATCAAGTACAAGGAGAGTATAGCATGAAAAATCCATATTTGCAAGAGGTAACGGAGATCATCCGCAAGCAGCAGGGGCCGCGCGGCCCGGTCTGGATGTGCGGCGAGAAGCTGATGGTGTACAGCCGCGGGCGGCTGGTATATGTGGCGGATATCGGCCAGATCATGCTGGCGAAGCTGACGCCGGGGAGGGATGAGGCACGATGCTGACGCATCTGAGCCTGTTTTCCGGGATCGGCGGGCTTGATCTGGCTGCCGAGTGGGCAGGATTTGCGACCGTCGGGCAGTGTGAGTTTGCCGACTACCAGACGAAGGTGCTGGAAAAGCACTGGCCGGACGTGCCGCGCTGGCGTGATGTCCGGACGCTGACAAAGGAGAGTTTTTATGAGCGGACAGGCCTACGAACAGTTGACGTTATTTCCGGCGGATTCCCATGCCAGCCCTTCTCCGTGGCTGGAAAGCAAAAGGGCAAAGGGGATGATCGATACCTCTGGCCGGAGATGCTTCGAGTTATCCGAGAGCTGCGCCCGCGTTGCGTTGTCGGTGAGAACGTACCTGGAATCATCAAGATTGCCGCCGGGCAGGTGGTCAAGGATCTGGAGCGTGCTGGCTATCACGTCGTCGTGTTTAATTTTGAGGCTGCGGCTGTCGGAGCTTGGCACAGACGATCAAGGGTATTCTTCGTCGGAATCGCAGATGTGGCCGACACCGACGACAGTAGGCTGCACGATAGCATCAGAAAAGAGAATCAATTTGATTGCGGACGGGAAAACGACATTTGTAAGCAATCAGGGGGAGCGTGGAGGCTTATCCAATCTGCGGGAGCATGTGCTTGCGCGGACGAAAGGCTTGTGGACAACGCCCTGCGCAGCGGATGCGCAGGGATCGCACGGCGGAAACAATCACAGGAGCTTGCGGACGGACGTTGCTGGGCAGCTGAACCCGACGTGGGTAGAGTGGCTCATGGGATTCCCGCCAGGGTGGACAGACTTAAATGCCTCGGGAACGCTGTAGTGCCGCAGCAGGCATACCCGATTTTTAAGGCATTGATGGAGGAGCTGGACCGATGGACTTAGAGCAAATTGCTCGCGTCTTTCCAAGAAAAACGAACGCTTCCCCGACGGATGCGCTCGCATTCTTCGGGCCGCCGACAATCGAAAATATCGCCGACTGCATCAAGGCGGGCGTGACAGAGGTACATATCTCCGTAACGTTTACGTGGGATCTCGAAAAGGCCGAAGATCTGTACTACGCATGGCAGATCCTCGGAGTTCCGGTGGAGGTTGGCGGGCCAGCGTTTGATGATCGCATGGGAGACTTTACGCCAGGTCTGTATCTGCGCGAGGGGATGATATTTACGTCGCGCGGCTGCACAAAGGACTGTTGGTTCTGCTCCGTGCCGCGCTGCGCGCACGGGGGAATCAAAGAGCTGCCGATTGTGGATGGATGGAACATCCTCGACGACAACATTCTCGGCACGTCCGAACGCCATTTTCGGGCGGTATGTGAAATGCTCAAGAGACAGAAGCACCCGGCGATCTTTACGGGCGGCTTAGAACCGGCGCTATTGCAGCAATGGCAAGCGGAACTTCTGCACGAGATAAAACCGGCAAGGCTATACACGGCGTATGACACCCGCGATGATCTGGAACCGCTGATCGAGATGGGAAATAAGCTGCGGACGGCAGGATTTCGCCCAGCGAGCCACACCATGTGCTGCTATGTGCTGTGCGGCTACGACGGAGATAGCTTTGAGGATGCTGAAAAGCGCCTGACGCAGACCATGCAAGCAGGATTTGTGCCGTATGCCATGCTGTTTCGCGGAGAGGACGGAAAGTACGATTCTGAATGGCGGAGATTCCAGCGCGAATGGTGCCGCCCGATTATCACGGGAAAGAAATTTAATGAGTATTGGAGAGGAAAACCATGAAAAACAAGGAAATCGTGAAGGCGCTGCGGTGCTGCGCGAAGGGGCTTGGACACGACGACGCGTGCGAAAACTGCAAGGTCGGAGAAATCCAAGATCGGCGGGAATACATCGAGTTTGCGGCTGCTAACGTGATCGAGCGCCTGACCGCCGAGAACGCGAAGGCAGTAGCCGAGAGGGACGCGCTGCGGGAGAAGACGCGGTGGATTTCCGTGACAAAAAAAACGCCAGAGTATGATATGCCGCAGCTTGCGCTAAATGCTGACGGGGATGCACTCATTGCAAATTACGCATACGGCGAATGGTTTGATACATGGGGACAAGACGTGGAAGTCACCCACTGGATGCCGCTGCCGAGCGCGCCGAAGGAAGGAGACAAGCATGAGTAAAGCTGTTTTGATCAGCATTCGCCCGAAGTGGTGCGAGAAGATCATAAGCGGAGAGAAAACGATTGAGGTGCGCAAGACGCGCCCGAAGATGAACCCACCGTTTAAGTGCTACATTTACCGTTCGGTTCAGGGCGGCGTCATCGGCGAGTTTGTATGCGACCACATTTTTGAAAGGATCGTCAGAGTAGGCGCAAGCTGTGAACCGCCGAAATATTGCATCTGCGATTGGAACATGGACTGCACACCACTTGATACGCTTCTTGCAGATGCCTGCCTGACAAAAGACGAGCTGGAGAAGTATCTGGACGGCGGCGTCGGCTACGGCTGGCACATATCCAACCTCAGGATTTACGACACCCCGCGCGAACTGCGGGAATTTTACGCTGTGCCAAATGAGGTAGAGGTAGCGCTCAAGGCAAAACCCAAGCCAATCACCCGCCCGCCGCAGAGCTGGCGGTATGTGGAGGAAGAGCGATGGAACGACTGACAAGTCCTAATATCAACGTAGACCCGGATACCGACCGATTTCTGCACGCCGCGATCGGCGGCAAGGAAATCGACTGGAAGCAGTGCCGGGACAGCACGCTCAACGTGCTGATCAACGGCCCAACGAGCAACGGCTTTGGCAAGGATATTTTCCGCAAGATGGCCCGCGATCTGTACGGACGGCTGAAAGCCTGTGAGGACACGGGGCTTGAACCGGAAGCAGTAGAAACGGTTAAGCTTGCACTGGCCGCAAAGCACATGGTTGATCTCGAAACGCTTAACAATACGCCAATCAGCAGGCTCGTAGAGCTTGCCGAGGCCGACAAGGACGGGCGCGTGGTCGTGCTGCCGTGCAAGGGATATTCTAGCATTGATATTGCGCGGGACGGAGTTTCATACAGACCGGATCACTGGAATATTTACTTGACGGCTTATGCGCATGGACAGAATACGCCGAGCGGGCTGAAAGTGGGGCTTTTTGACATTGGAGAGGTCGAGCGGGCGATGCAGGAGATGGAGGGCGCAAAATGACCAGAAAACGCGCAAGAAAGATCCTCATGTCAATCGGCACGAGCCGGAACCATGCAAACTGGGGGCTGACGGCAAAGCCGCGCTGGAAGACAAACGCCGGTGTGGTAGAGGATACGCTGACGATCACCCTGTATGCGAAGCTGCTGCGGAAGAAAATGGACGAGGGCAAAATAACGGAGGAATCCGAAATCCGGGCGGGAGCGATGGCAGCGAGTGAGCTTTGGCTAAAGGAGGTAAACCATGGCTGATGAATACATCCGGCGCAACGATGCTGTGGAGATTGCCGAGAGGTACGGACTTGCAGACGGCGCTGTATTGGGACGGCATACCGGACTGGCTGATTGCATTGCAAGCGAGATTTCGAGTTTGCCCGCCGCCGACGTTGCGGAGGTGCACCATGCACGATGGGAAGAAGCGGACTGGCGCGAATATGACGCGCAGAGCGGGGGAACGATACGATTTCCTAAAGCGGCAATCGTATGTTCAGACTGCCGGAACGCTTTTAAGAAAGGATCGCTTCGGGTTCAGAGCTTCTGCCCGGCCTGCGGGGCGAAGATGGACGGAGCTGCCGAATGAGCGGGCTGCGGTTTGAGAGCATGGCGGACATGCCGCCGAGGATGCGGGAGCTGTATGCCAGGCAGCAGATCGACCTCTCAGGCGCTGCGGCGCCAGCTCCCCTTCGCAAGGGGAGCCGGGGGAATACGAAGTACCACAACGAGCGGGCGGAGCGGGCCGGGGCCCGGTTTGACAGCCAGAAGGAGGCGCGGCGGTATGACGAGCTGATGGTGATGCTCCGGGCTGGCATTATCTCCGATCTGCGCCTGCAACCTCAGTTCACCTTGCAGGAAAGCTACATCACCGAAACCGGTGAGCGCATCCGAGCAGTGCGGTACACGGCGGACTTTTCGTACAAATTCGGCGGCAAGCTCGTCGTCGAGGATGTGAAGTCCACGCCGACGCGGACAAAGGAGTATCTGCGCAACCGGAAATTCATGCGGTCAAAATTCGGAATCGATATACAGGAGATTTAAAAATGCCGGAAGAAAAAAACGAATGCCGGACGGGAATGCCGTGCGGCCTGCCGAAAAGCGGGAACGCCTGCATGAACCGCACGACGGCCTGTTGCCTGAGATGCGGATGGAATCCGGATGAGCAGGTGCGGCGCAGGGCGCTGCCGCTCAAAAAGAGCGAGGACGGCCTGCTGCACAAGGATATCAGCACCAAGGAATAGGCAATCAGCCGGGGAACCATATTTTATCGGACTTATGCCGCAGGCGCTCCGCCATGAGACGGCTGCGGAAGGAAACCCCGGCTTTGCACCCGGCGCACGGAAAATCCCTCAAGCACGTGCGCCGGGAAAGCGCGTGAGACGTGCGCAAAAACGTCATCCAACACGGGGTATCGCATAGGCCCCGTGCATCGCTTGCCTCCTTTTTTATAAGCCGCCTGACGGCAGTCAAGGGCGGCTCGCCCGGAAATGCGCAGCGTAAGTCAAGCGAGCGCGGCGCGCCGGTGCGCAGACGGTGAAAGCCCGTCCTGCCTGCGGGGGCCGGAATACCGGCCCCCAGACGAAGGAGTGTGAAACTATGGGCAAATCCAACAAGGTTGCGCTGGTCTGCCAGGTCTGCGGGGCCACATTTTACAAAGTGCCGAGCGCGATCACGATGGAGACAAGGTGCTGCTCGAAGGAGTGCCGCGGGAAAGTGCAGGCAGAAAGACTGGAGCAGCGCCGCCGGGAGCTTGCAAAGGAGCTGGAGGGCCTGCGCACCGAGAGCCTGGAAGGCGAAAAGCGCCTGCCGCACAGGATCGTCCGAATCCGCATAACGGCCAAAGTCCCGGTATGGCCGGAATACCAGCCAAGGATCGGAGCCACATACCGGGCGGAGCAATACCCAATGTTCAAAGCGCCGGGATATGTGATCGAGTCCGGCGGAAAACGCATCAATATCCGCGCCAATGAGTGCGAAGAAATCTGAAAGGAGAAACAAAAATGGCAGGAATCATGGGACTGTTCGCGTCAGAACTGGATGAGTTTGTCGCGGACTACGACAATCAATTCTGGGACGCGAGTTTCCACGGAGAGACTTACCCGCCGCGGATCATCATGGAGCGCTCTACGCCGCCGCTCTACCGGGTGGAGGACGACGGATCAAAGACGCTGGAGCCAAATCCGACGATCCAGATCATCGGCAGCGTGGACACAGAGGTCGTCACGACCGGCAAGCTCCAGATCAGCAAAAAGGATTTCACCAAGCTGACCAACCGCGCCGCCGCTCTGCTGGAGCTGTTCCTGCACGGGTTTATGCAGGAGCGCAAGGAAATGGAGGCGGCGCAGGAATGAGTAAGAAAGACAAGCGCCGGGAAGCGCTGCGGCTTGGCAAAAAGGACATGAACTTTGCGGAGATCATGCAGGCAATAGGGGCGTGCAGGGCGGACGACTGCGACAAGTGCCTGCTGAACGGCGGCCCCATCGCAGGATGGTTCCCAGAGGATGTACCGGACTGCTATACCGTGCTGCTTAAAAACGCGGCGAAGCAGCTGTGCCGCACCGGGAATTGGTGGCGCTGGGATGATATCTTCCGTGTCTACCGCTGCCCGGTCTGCGGCAGGCCGGAGAAGCCACATATCGAAGTCTGGAAAAATGGCGGCGTGAAGCGCGTTTTGCCGCGCCGGTGCCAATACTGCCAAGCAACACTGGAAGGGATAGAAGGAGAAGAAAATGATCATTGAGATTTTGGAGCTTGCTGCTGCGTTGGAGTGGATCGCGCTGGGCGTGCTGGTATACCTCAAGGCGCGCAGCCTGAGCCGCAAACTGGATGTGCTGTGCGGAAAGCTGCCAATCGGCCCGGGGCCAGATCCTGCGGGCAAAAAGGGCCCGTGGGGGATCTGCCCGGAATGTGGGGCTGTCGGCTATTGCTACTGGGATGAAAAAACAGATACGCGCACGTGTATGGCGTGCGGGCACAAGGACAACGGCACTATCCGCTGAACGCATGGCCGGAATCTCCGGCCACGCTTTGAGCGGGCAGAAGACCTGTAGGGGCGGACGGCTCTGTCCGCCCAGGAGAAAGAGGTGTGGATGATGGCAAAGAGACACAAGCGCCGGCTGTTTGCCGGGAAGGTATGTACACAGATCGTGTATACCGTGTCCGACGGTGCGGACAAAAAGACCAGCAAACCGCGCAAGCCGCGCTTCCAGACGCAGGCGGAGCGCGATGAATTCAACAGCAAGCAATCGCTGGATCGGCTCGTTGCGCTGATGAACGCCAATTTCTCGCCCACAAGCCTATATTCCACGCTGACGCTGGATGCAGAGAATGAGGTACATACCGCAGAGGAAATGCGCAGAGTGCGCGACAACCTTGTGCGCCGCATGCAGTATCACTATCCGGAGGCCAAAATCGTCGCTTTCTACGGAAGAGGAAAAACAACCAATCGATTCCATTTGCACCTGGTAACAGAGGGGATCCCGGAAGAAGCCATCGGCAGGCTTTGGGGGCTCGGCAGCGTGATCGAGGTTCGGCACCTGCGAAAGCACAACTATTATATAGATGAGCAAGGAAACAAGGTAGACCACGGCCAGGACTACACAGCACTTGCCAGTTACCTGCATGCGCACTGGAGAAAAGAATTCGGCGGCCACCGGTATAAGGCGACGCGAAATTGTATCCGCCCCGAGCCGGAACCGGCAACCGAGGCCGTGCGCGAGTACAGCCAAAAGCATCCGCCCGTCGCCCCGCGCGGCTATATCCTCGTCGAGGCCCGGGCGACAAAGTACGGGTATCAATATTATAAGTATGTAGTCGATCCAAGATCAGAGCACAAGCGGAACGGGAGCCGCTTAAATTAAACCTTGTATATGCGTAAGGTTTTAGAACGAAGCAGGAAGGAAGTGGGAAAGTGTCGAAACCGAGATACTGGTGGTACGGAAATGTATGCCGCACCATCGGCGAATTCCCGAAGCTGGACAGACAGGTTCGGGACATGAGCCGTCAGAAGATCACGCCGGGGTATTCTGCACAGCCGGGCGGACATTCCTCCGGGCGCGCCGTCGAAGATATCGCTGTGCGCGTTTTATCTTCGCGGGAGTACGAGGACTATGCTGCCGTGCAAGCCGCGATCAATACCGCGCAGACATGGCGGGACGGAGCCGACGTGCTGGAGGTCGTGCGACTGCACGCATGGATCTGGCCGAGGGAAAGCCTGGAATCCGCCGCGCGCCGGGTGCATGTCAGCCAGTCAACAGCCAAGCGCATGTACAGCCGTTTTGTATACGAAGCGGCACGGGAGCTTGGCTATCGCCAAAATTGAGCCAACAGGGCCAAAAAAATGTGCTACAGTGATAGCGTGAAGAATTGAAGGGAACAGGATGCAGCCATGGGCCGCGCGATTTTACGCATCCACGCGCTGGAAGAAATGCCGCGCCGGGTATATCAAGTTCCGCCGGACCATCGACGGCGGCCTCTGCGAAGAGTGCCGGGACAAGCCGGGCTATATCGTCCACCACAAGCGGGCGCTCACGCCGGACAACATCACCGACCCGGACATCAGCCTGTCCTACTCCAACCTCGAGTTCGTCTGCAAGGACTGCCACGATCAGTTTGACGGGCACGGCGTCGCAAAATCTCTGACGCAAAAAATTTTCTTCGACGCCGCCGGAGACCCGATCCCCCCGTCGCGCGAGGCCGGGGCGCCGGCTGAATCACCGCACGCCCTACCTCGGAAGAATACGCAGGCCGTTCGCGAGGCCCCCCTACAAAAGCGCGGCGATAAGTAATCTACGCGCACGCGCGGACAGACGGCAAAAATCACGCGAAAAGGAGGCGTTTTCTGTGGCGAATCAGCGGGAAAAAACCAAAGAACAGCGGATCCGCGCGGAGAAAGCGCGCCTGAAAAAGCTTTACCGGAATCTGCCGAAGGAAGCGGCCGGGACTGTCGCAGGCCTCATCGATCAGGCAGCATTTATGCGCATCGAGTGCGAGGATATGGCGGACGACCTGCGGGAAAACGGCTGGACGGAGAAATTCCAGCAGTCGGAGCGGCTCGAGCCATATGACCGCGCCCGGCCCATCGGGCAGGCATACAACTCGACAAACGCGAACTACCAGAAGATCGTCAAGCAGCTCACGGCGCTCCTGCCGAAGCCAGACACCGCGCAGAAGCAGGAGGACGACGGCTTCGGCAGCTTCGTCCGGGAGCGTGACGAGGCATGAAGCTCACGCGCTACCCGGAGACCTACAACCCCATCCTCGAGTATTGGGACGCGATCCAGTCGGGCCGCGAGACTGTCAGCCTGAAAGTACAGAAGACCTACCGGCACGTGGTGGAGCAGCTGGGAAACACAGATTCCGAGTTTTACTACTCGCCGCGCCGCGCCAACCACGTCCTCGAGTTTTTTGAGAACTACTGCCACCACTCCAAGGGCAAAGCGGGAGGCCAGCTCGTCAAGCTGGAGCTCTGGGAAAAGGCGCTGCTCGCGACTGTCTTTGGGTTTATCGACATCGAGGGAAACCGGCAGTACCGCGAGGCCATCCTCATTGTCGGAAAGAAAAACGGCAAGTCGCTGCTGGCATCAGGCGTCGGCCTGTATTTACAGCTGGCGGACGGCGAGGCTGGCCCAGAGGTCTACGCCGTCGCGACCAAGCGCGACCAGGCGAAGATCATCTGGCAGGAAGCAAAGCGCATGGTGCAGAAATCACCGGCGCTGCGCAAACGGACGCGCTGTCTGGTCGGCGCGGTGTACAGCGATTATAACGACGGCGTATTCAAGCCGCTATCCTCGGACAGCGACACGCTCGACGGCCTCAACATCCACGGCGCGATGATGGACGAGGTCCATCAGTGGAAAAATGGCAGACCGTTGTACGACATCATTGCCGACGGCGATCAGGCCCGCGCGCAGCCGCTGCGATTTATCACCTCCACCGCCGGCACCATTCGAGAAGACATCTACGACGAAAAATACGAAGAGGCCGAGCGCATCATCAACGGCTACGAAGATCCGGACGGGTACCACGACCCGCGCCGGATCGCGTTTATTTACGAGCTCGACAAGCGCAGCGAGTGGACGGACCCGGACTGCTGGAAAAAGGCAAATCCGGGCCTCGGGACGATCAAGTCCTACACGGCCCTCAAAGAGCGGGTCGAGCGGGCGGAGAAAAACCCGGCCCTCGTCCGCAACCTCGTCTGCAAGGATTTCAACATCCGCGAGACCTCCAGCGAAGCCTGGCTCAACTTTGAGCAGCTGGACAACCGCGACACCTTCCAGCTCGACAAGGAAAAACGCCGCCTGATCTGGCAGCACCACATGGCGGACGGCCAGACGCAGGAGCGTATCCTGTCCTACCCGCGCTACGGCATCGGCGGCGCGGACCTCTCCAAGACCACCGACCTGACGGCGGCGAAGGTGCTGTTTCAGGTGCCGGAGCTGCCGGATATCCTGTTTGTGCTGCAGATGTACTGGCTGCCGCAGGATCTATTGGAAAAGCGCGTCACGGAGGACAAGATCCCATACGACAAGTGGCATGAGCGCGGGCTGCTCCGCCTGTCCGAGGGGAATAAGATCCGCTATGAGGACGTCAAAGCCTGGTTCGTCGAGGTGCAGGAAGACCTCGATATTTTTATACCCTTTATCGGCTATGATGCGTGGTCGGCGTCTTACTGGACGGACAGCATGGCGGACTACTTTGGAGCAGAGGCCATGATCCCAGTGCATCAGGGCGTGAAAACATTGTCCGAGCCGATGAAGCGATGCGGGAATGATCTGGAGTCCAAGCGGATCATCTACAACAACAACCCGATTGACAAGTGGTGCATGGCAAACACCGCCTACGACGAGGACAAAAACGGCAATATCCAGCCGCACAAAACGAGCAAGTCCACGCGCCGCATTGACGGAACGGCGGCCCTGCTCGATGCCTACACGATCTACGATCAGAAGCAGGCAGAATACACAAGTATGCTCTAGGAGTGAGACAATGGGATTTTTTAAAAACCTCCTGACGAATATCACGACAACCAAGCGCGTTTCAACCGTGCAGATGGTGCAGGAGCGCGGGAATGGCTTTTACAGTTACAACGGCAAAATGTATCAGTCCGACATCGTCCGCGCCTGCATCCGGCCGAAGATCAAGGCCATCGGCAAGCTGACGGCCAAGCACATAAGGGAAACGGTCACGGCCTCGGCGCGGAAGCTCGCCGTAAATCCGGAGCCGTACATCCGCTTCCTGCTCGAGGAACCGAATCAGTATATGACGGGCCAGCTGCTGCAGGAGAAGCTGGCCGCGCAGCTGGTCCTCAACAACAACGCCTTCGCCGTGATCCTGCGGGATGAAAACGGCCTGCCGAACGCCATCTTCCCAGTCGCGGCCATGCAGGCCGACGCCGTTTACGACGCAGGCGGGAATCTGTACCTGAAATTTTATATGCAGAACGGCAACGTCCTGACGTTTGCATACGACGATGTGATCCACCTGCGTGGGGATTTTTACGAAAACGACATTTTCGGCGATCCCATTGCTCCGGCCATTGTGCCGCTGATGGAGATCGTCACAACGACGGATCAGGGCATCGTCAAGGCCATCCGAAACAGCGCCGTGATTCGCTGGTTGCTGATGTTCGCCGCGTCCATGCGCCCGGAGGACGTGAAGCAGCGCGCGCAGGATTTCGCGGACAGTTTCCTGAACGTGACTAACGGCACGGGCGTCGCGGCCGTAGACGCAAAGGCAGAGGCAAAGCAGATTGACCCCAAGGATTACGTCCCAAACGCCGCTCAGATGGACAAAACCACGCAGCGCATTTACGCCCTGTTTAACACGAACCCGCATATCGTCACGTCCATTGCGACGGAGGATGAACAGAGCGCCTATTTTGACGCCGAGATCGAGCCGGTTTTAAAGCAGCTGAGCGGAGAATACACCCGCAAACTCTTTTCCAGGCGCGAACGCGGCTGCGGCAACCGCATCGTCTTCGAGGCGTCCGCGTGGGACTTCGCGTCGACCTCGACGAAATTAAACCTTTTGCAGCTGGTCGACCGCGGTGCGCTGACGCCGAACGAGTGGCGGCGTGCGTTTAACCTTGCGCCGGTCGACGGCGGAGACAAGCCCATCCGCAGACTCGACACGCAGCCGGTAGACCGAAATACCACGCAGAAAGGAGATGAAACCACATGAAGATCAGCATTCGCGGGCCCATCGTATCCAGCAATCGACACCGCCTCTATCAGTTTTACGGAATGGAGGCGACGAGCCCGAGATCCGTAGCGGACGCGCTTGCCAAGGGAAACGGCGAGCGGGCCGAAGTCGAGATCAATTCCGGCGGCGGCGAGATCTTCGCCGCAAGCGAGATCTATACCGCCCTGCGCAGCTACGCAGGCGGCGTGATCGTCCGCATCGTCGGACTCGCAGCTTCGGCCGCGTCCATCATCGCCATGGCGGGCGAGTCGGAAATGACGCCAACCGGCATGATGATGATCCACAACGTCCAGACCGAGGCCAGCGGCGATTACCGCCAGATGGAGCACACCGCAGGGACGCTGCGCGACGCCAACCACGCCATTATCTCGGCCTACGTCGCCAAGACCGGCAGGCCGGAGGCGGAGATCGCCGCCATGATGGACGCAGAAACATGGATCACAGCGGAGCGGGCCGTAGAGCTCGGCCTCGTTGACCGCGTGATGCAGCCGGATACCGGCCAGAAGCCGCTGGCAGCGGATTTTTATTCCGGCATGCTCAGCGAAGACGCGCTCCGGCGCGCGGAAAACTTTTTAAAAGGTCAGGCCGTAGAGCCTGATCTTTTTATGCCCGAACGGGCGCAGGCAGAAGCAAAACTGAAATTTTTAAAACTCAAAGGAGAATTGAAATGACGAAGGAAATTTACAACATCCAGCGCCAGAAGCTCATGGACGACGCCCAGAAGCTGCTGGACGAAAGCAAGACCGCAGAGGCGCAGGCCAAGATGAAGGAAGTCGAGGCCCTCGACGCCAAGTTTGAGGAGGAAGCAAAGATCCAGGCGAACCTCAACGCCCTTGCGGGCCAGAAGGTCGCGGCCCCGGCCGCGGCCGCGCAGTCCGTCGACCTGTACGGCCAGAAAAAGGCCGAGGACGTGATCAACCGCTACGATACCCCAGAGTACAAGGTGGCCTTTATGAACTACGTGCTGAAGGGCACGCAGATCCCGCAAGAGCTGACCAACACGGACGCGAACACCAAGACCTCCGACGTCGGCGCAGCCATCCCGACCACGACGCTGCAGAAGATCTACGAAAAGATCGAAGCGACCGGCATGATCCTGCCGCGCGTGACGCACACGTCCTACAAGGGCGGCGTGACCGTTCCGACCAGCTCGGCCAAGCCGACGGCCTCCTGGGCTGCCGAGGGCACAGGCTCCGACAAGCAGAAGAAGGCGCTCGGCTCCATCACATTTGCATACCACAAGCTGCGCTGCGCGATCTCCATGTCGCTCGAGGTGTCCATCGTGACCTACCCGATGTTCGAGTCGCAGTTCGTCGCCAACGTCGCCGAGGCTATGGTAAAGGCCGAGGAGCAGTCCATCATCAGCGGCTCCGGATCCGGCCAGCCGAAGGGCATCACCAAGGAGACTGCGCCGACCGGCCAGAACATCGACATCGCCGCCGCAACGACCGCGCTGGCATACGCCGATCTGGTCAAAGCAGAGGCCGCGCTGCCGCAGGCTTACGACGCAGATGCCGTCTGGTGCATGTCGAAGAAGACCTTCTTCGAGCAGATCGTCGGCATGGTGGACGACAAGAAGCAGCCCGTCGCCCGCGTCAACTATGGACTCAGCGGAAAGCCGGTCTACTCGCTCTTTGGCCGCGAAGTCGTCCTCGTCGGCGACTATCTGCCGTCCTTCACGGCGAGCGTGACCGCGGACACGATCTTTGCGTTCATTTTCAATTTCAAGGACTACCTCTGGAACGAAAATCTGGGCATGACCTTCCGCAAGTACACCGACAACGCGACCGACGACGAGGTGACCGTCGCGCTGGCGCTCGTCGACGGCAAGTGTGTCGACGCGAACAGCCTCGTCACGCTGACCAAGAAGAAAGCCTGACGGCGCGCGGCCAACAGGGAGGGATGACCATTGGCTTTGATCAACGTTGCAAAAACCGCCCTGCGGCTAACCACAAACGCCCTTGACGACGAGCTCAAAGACGAGATCGACGCCTGCCTCATGCGCCTGCACCTTGCGGGCGCAGAGGGAGCGAACGAAGATCCGCTGGTCAAGGACGCCATCCGCGCATACGTCCGCTGGCAGCATGATTTCTGCGGCCGGGGCGAGGAATGGAAGACCTGCTTTGCAGATATCCGCGACGCCATGGGACTCTCGGACGATTACCGGGCAGTCCCGGCCAGCGGCGGAACAGGAGGCGCGTGCTGTGATCTTTGATACGCAAATCACGCTGCGCCTGTTCTCCTACCCCATCGTAAACGGCCAGACGACGGAAAAACTCGAGCGGGAGACCACCGTCTGGGCTGCCCGCAAGTCCGTAAACCGCGCCGAGTATTATCAGGCCGCGCAAGCCGGCAAGCGCACGGACGCAATTTTCCGGATGCACAGCAAGGAATACGGAGGCGAGCAGCAGCTTGTCTGCGGCTCCGACGTCTTTGACGTCGTTCGCAGCTACGGGCAGGAAACAGAGGAAATCGAGCTGACCTGCAAACGGAGGGACGGCGCATGATGATCTATGAGGCGCTATCAAGCCTGGGCGTTCCGGTCTGCCATCCGCCATACAAGGGCGCGAAGGAAACATACATCACATATCAGCTGCTCGGCCAGTCCGGCCAGATCTACGCCGAGGGCGGAGAGGCCGAGACCGGCGTGCAGTACGCCGTTTCCATCTTTGCCGAGGGCTTTGCCGCCGGGCTTTTAAAGCGCGTAAAAGCCGCGCTGGAGGCAGCAGGCTACATCGCGACCGTCGACATGGAAACATACGACAAGGAAACAGGCCGCACGCAGATCGCGCTCATCGCCGAAACGGAGGGCGCGGAGTATGGCTAACATCTCTATCACCGGCGCAGACGAACTCATGGCCACGCTCCAAAAAGCGAATGTCTTTGATGAGGATATGCAGAAGGAGCTCCTGTACGCCGCCGGGGATATCATCGTCGAGGAGCTGCAAAATGCCGTCCGGGCGAGCGGGTTCCGCACGGAAGCCTACGCCTCCAGCGTGAAATACCGCAAAACCATCAAGCAGGACAAAAACGGAGATCCGTATATCACCATCACGGCAGTTGGCAAAAACGAGCACGGAACGCGCAGAGCGACCGTGCTTTTTGTTTTGAATTACGGCCGCAGTGCGGAATACGGAAAAATCGACGGGACTTATTTCTGGACAAAGGGTGTCCGCAGCGCGCAGAAGCGCGTGAACGCGGAACTCGAAAAAATCCTTACACAAAAGCTGAAAGAAAGGGGCTTACTGTAATGCCTAGTTTTGACTTACGCGGCATCCGGGCGGGAAAGTATAAAAACACGTCCGGCACCGTGACCTACACAGAGCCGACAGACGTCGGCGACGCCATGAGCGCGCAGCTGGAACTCAAGTTCGCCGAGGGTCGCCTGTACGCAGAATCCAAACTTGCCGAGTATATCAAGCTTGCCACCGGCGGCACGATCTCGCTGGCTGTCAAGTACATCAAAAGGGCCGCACAGGCGATGTTCTACGGCTGCACATCCGATACGAGCAAGGAAAATCTGAAATTCTCGGCCAAGGACATCGCAAACTATGTCGGCGTCGGCTTTTACGCGCCGGATAAGATCGACGGTGTGACCAAATACACCTGCGTGTGGGTGCCGAAGGTGCTGTTCGGCCCGCCCTCGCTATCCTACCAGACCAAGGGCGAGAACATCCAGTTCAACACGCCGACGACGACAGGCGAATTCCTCGCAGACGATTCGACCGACGAGTTGCTGCTTGAGACCGAGACCGTCGACACCGCGGCGGAGGCCGTTGCCTGGATCAAGGGAAAGTTGGGTGAGACCTGATGGAAACAACTAAGCTGAAGACCGTCGACTACGAATTCGAGGGCCGGGTATACCGGCTCTCCTGCAACATGAACGTCATCGCCTACGTGCAGGAAGAGTACGACGGGAATCTTTTTCAGGCGCTTGACAGGGTCCGCGGGATCAAAAGCACGCTGGCCTTTCTGTCCGGTATGCTGACAGACGCTGCCGACTCGCAGGGGATCAAGGATGAAAACGGCCTACCGCTGGTATTCACCCGGAAGCAGCTGGGGCGCAAGCTCTCGCTGACGCAGACCATCGAGGCCGGGAAACTGATCTATCCGCTGGTTCGTGCAGAGATCATGAAGGAGACGGAAACTGACGAGAACGCGCCGAACGACGAGAAAACGCCGGACGACAAAAAAAACTGACACAGCCGGGGGAACCAAAGCAGCTGGGCTTTGATTTCCCCGGCTATCTCGCAATCTGGCTCTTCCGGCTGCATCTGCCGGAGCGGGATTTCTGGAAAACCATGAGCCCGCACCGCCTGACGCTCCTGCTGGACGCGCTGGAGCCGCCAAAAAAGCCGGAAGAGCCGCAGAGCCTCTCGGCCTACATCAACGGAGGCACGTAATATGCCCAACATCAACACAAGATTTACGCTTTCGGGCGAAAAAGAATACAAACAGGCCATTTCCGAGATCGGAAGCGGCATGAAAGTGCTGGACGCTGAAATGCGGAAAGTAACGTCTGCGTATGGGAAAAATGCAGACAGCGCAAAGCTGCTAGGGCAACAGAATAATGTACTGCAACGGCAGATCAATTTGCAAACAGAAAAGATCCGCTATATGCAGGAGGCTCTGAAAAACTCCGTAAAAAAAACGGGAGAATCCAGCAAAGCTACAATGGCGTGGCAGGCCAGCCTGCAAAACGCAACAGCGAAACTGAACGATCTAAATAACCAGATGCGCGAAAATGAACAGCGCATGAATGGGGAGAAGGAACGCAAATACCGGGAGAATATCGAACGGCTCAGCGCAAGCATGGACGTGCTGGACGCCGAGATGCGGAAGGTATCGGCAAAATATGCGGATAACGCAGAATCAGCAGAACTTTCGGCGGCGAAAACGGACCTGCTAACCCAAAAAATAAGCCTGCAGTATGACAAAATCGATAACCTGAAAGCTGGGCTCGAAGAAGCCGCAGAAAATTACGGATCAAACGCAGAGGAAACGCTGCGCTGGGAAAAAGAACTCAATAACGCGGAAGCCGAGCTTTACAAGCTGAACGGGCAGCTGAAAAACAACACAGAGCAAGTAGAAGATACGACCACCGCAACTGAGGACGCCGGGCAGAGCATGGGCAACCTCGGCGACGTGGTGAACGGACTGACGTCCAAGCTCGGCATTCAGCTGCCGGACGGCATGAAGTCCTCCATGAACGCCATGGGGAGCCTCGATACACAGTCGCTGGCGCTGGCGGGCGGCTTCGCTGCCGTCGCAGCGGCGATCATCAAGGCAGAAAAAGCCATGATCTCCATGACGAAGGAGTCCGCCGCCTTTGCCGACAACATCATCACGCTTTCCATGCAGACCGGGCAATCAACACAGCAACTGCAGGAGTTTGCCTATGCGTCCGAGCTGATCGACGTATCCGTAGACACCCTGCAGGGAAGCCTGACAAAGCTGACCAACAACATGCAGGACACGATGAACGGCACGGGCAACGCGAAGGCATCCTTTGATAAGTTGGGCGTTTCCGTCATCAATGCCGTTGACGGAAGCATGCGCAGCGCGAACGACGTTTTCTACGAAACGATTGATGCGCTCGGGCAGGTAAAAAACGAAACCGAGCGGGATGCAATGTCCATGGACATTTTTGGCCGCTCGGCGCAGGATTTAAATCCTCTGATTATTCAGGGCTCGAAAACTCTAAAGGAATACGCAGACGAGGCGCACAACGTCGGGTATGTGCTCGACGACGAGGCGCTTTCTGCCCTCGGCGCGGTAGACGACGCATACCAGCGCCTGCAAAAGACGCAGGAAGGCGTCAAAAACCAGCTGTCCGCCGAATTCGCCCCGTACCTCGAAGAATTCTACGGCGACGTGACCACCATGGTAAAGGACGGCGGCAAGGCGCTCAAGGACTCCGGCATTGTCGACTCGTTCGGCATGCTGCTGGATACCGTAGGAGATATCCTGAACCCTATGTCCGATCTTTCCAATAACCGCGTCCCGGCGCTGACCAAGGCATTGCAGCCACTCGCAAAGGTAATGGCGCTCATGGCCGACGCGGCGGAGCTTTTAAAAGGCGTTATCAACTTCAGCACCGGCCACATCAGCGAGGGCTGGGGACAGATGACGCACGCGCTCGGTTTCGGCTACTCCAGCGGAAACGGAAACAACTACCAAAATCTGCTCGACAGCTACACAGAGCAGCAGTGGGGGCAAAGCGCGGCAGACCTCTCCAAAGCCTACGAGGACGCAATCGCCCGCGGCGATCCGTCCACCATCGGCATCACGGAGGACGAATGGATACGCCGCTATCTGGGCGGCAACGCCGCCGGCACGGACAACTGGAGAGGCGGCTGGACGCGGGTGAACGAAAACGGGCTTGAGCGGATCTTCCTGCCGTCCGGCTCCCGCATCCAGACAGCCAGCGAAACGCGCTACACCTCCGGCGATACCTACAACACAACCGTCTACGTTGATCATGTGGACGACCTCGACACCATCCTCCGCATCGCCAAAAACGCACGCATCACAGCCAGAATGGGGGCGAAGTAAATGGCAACCTTTACAGTACCGGCGAGTGGATCAACAGCAGTCGCGAAAAACTATCCGAACACGAACTTCTCGGATCTTACGCAATACAAGTTGTTTGTGGAGCCGTTTACAAACCATTCCGGAACGTTCGGAGGGTGGGACAACATACTACTGAAATTCGGAGAACCGGCAGCAGCGTACAAGTACAAACGCATTACAAAGGTTAAGCTTGTGCTATATGCAATGCCAACGAAAGGAATCTTGGGGAGCTGGGGGGCGGCGTATATATCAGCCTATGCGCTCGGACTGAAAGAACCGCTTGATGTAAGTACGGCGACATATGCGACGCAGCCGCAGCAGTTGAACGATGGATCAACAAGCGGGTCGGCAAGTTGGAACGAACTCAATAAAGTTGTACAGGCGCAGGTGACATTCACAATGTCGCAATACAATGCAGCGGAGAAGAATGGACTTGAGCACGGTCTGCGCAACGGCTTTTTGTTTGCTTTTATAACGGGCAGAGAAGGACACGCATCAGAGGCAATTTTTTATGGTGCAAAGTCATCATACAAACCATTCCTTGAGTGCGAATACTCTAATGATAATGTAGGAATAAAGGCGGAGAATTTCGCACCGTCGTCAGGGGCTTTTGTAAACAGAACGCAAAAAAATACATTTACATGGGATACCACTGACGACACAGATCTCACACAGACGTGCTTCGCGGAGATAAAACAAACATCCGCTGTTTTTGAGTGGCGCGTAAAAAACGCAAGCACATCAAAAACGATAAGCGTATCTGGCTCGACGACCTCTTGCACGGTACCGGCAAACACATTCCCGTCCGGGACGCTCGAATGGCGCGTAAAGGTGACGGCAAACAGCGGCACGACAACGACGTCCGCATGGCAGGAGATCACGACAACAGACGTTACCCCGACGGCCAAGCCCGTCTCCCCTTCTGGCATCGTCATCGACGCGACAATCGCCAACCGCTTCTCGTGGCAGCACATCATTTCCACCGGCACGCCGCAGAGCAAGGCGGATCTGCAATGGTCCGCCGACGGCAAGACCTGGAAAACGCTCGCGACCGTCACCGGCGAGAATCAGTATTATGACGTGCCCGCGAACAAATTCACAAGCGGGACGAAATACTGGCGCGTGCGCACCTACAACACAGACGGCACACCGTCAGAATGGAGCGACAAGGCAGAGTTTATCGCCATCAACGCACCGTCCGCACCGTCCATCGTGATCCAGTCCACCGGCCCGCGCCCGCGCATCACCTGGCAGACCTCCGAGCAGGAAGCCTATCAGCTGACGCTCTCCAGCGGCTACGCCTCCGGAACGGTCTACGGCACAGAAAAGGCCTGGCGCTCGCCGGTCTACCTCGCAGACGGCAGCTATACCGTTCGCGTGCGCGTGCAGAACAAGTACGGCATGTGGTCCGAGTGGAGCGCAGCCGCGCTCCCCGTTTCGCACACCGAGGGCGAGGCGATCACACTGTCGGTCGACGCGGGCCATGAGGCCGCGCTGACGTGGCAGACCGCAGGCAGCTATGATTTTTACCTGATCGAGCGGGACGGCATCGCCATCGCCCGCACCGCGCAGAAGCAGTACGTCGACCATACCAGCATCGGCAGCGTGACCTACCGCGTCCTCGGCTGTTACGCAGACAGCGACAACTACGGCGTGTCCAATTCCGACACCGTCGAAATTCTGCCGGAGACCAACATGATATGCGATCTGGAAACCGGTGTCTGGCTGGAAATGCGCCTGTCCGAAACGCAGCTGCGAACCAACCGAACCAGTTTCTCGGCCGGGGTCTCCACGGTCCATCTGGCCGGTCTGGCCTATCCCATCGAGGAGCGCAGCGAGCAGCGCGACCGCGCCCTGTCCGTTGCCTGCGCCTGGCCGCACGCGCAGCGGGCCGCCGCCCTCGCGCTGGAGGCCCTTGTGGGCCGCCTCGTCTGCCTCAAGGACCATTACGGAAATATGGCCATCGGTACGCTTCCGTCGCTGGAGAGCAACATCGACGAGTTTATGCGCCGCTACGCCTTTACCGTCTCGCACACCAACCGGGAGGAGGCGATCACACTTGACCCGTGACGTAAGCTACCGCATCGACGTGCTCCGGAACGGTGCGCCCCTCACGCAGCTGCAATGGGATACCGGAAGCCCGCCGCAGATCATGAGCGACCGCGCCGCGAACATCCACGGCACGCTCAAGGGCAGCTTTCTTCCCAATGACGTAGCGGCGTGGGAATCGGACGAGCTGCGGCCATGGATCATCGTAAACGGGACGGAGCACTCTCTCGGCATCTATCAGGCTGCGACCGTCAGCCAAAAAGGAAGCGCGGGCAGCACGCGCGTAGAGATCGAAGCCTACGACCGCTGCTGGCGCGTGTATACGCAAAAAACCGAGACGATCCTGCATCTTGCCGCTGGCTCGTCGTACATCACCGAGATCCGCAAGCTGCTGACAGCCTGCGGCATCTCGCTCGTGATCGCAACGCCGAACGCCGCTGTGCTGGCGACAGACCGCGAAGACTGGCCAATCGGCACAAGCTACCTGACGATCATCAACACGCTGCTCTCGGAGATCAACTATGAAAGCCTCTGGTTTGATGCGGACGGCGTGTGCAGGCTCGAACCGTATCAGGAGCCGTCCGCCGCCATCATCGACTGGCGCTACGGCGTGACGGACCTGTTTCTCCCGGAGAAACATCCGGGGCCGGACTGGTCGGACGAAACGGATATCTTTGACGCGCCGAACATCTTCATCGTGACCTGCAACAACCCGGACATGGACGCGGCCATGGTGGCGACGGCCGTCAACGACAATCCGGCCTCCAAGAAATCCACCTTCAAGCGCGGCATGCGCATAACCTCCGTCGAGCGGGTAGACAATATCGCCTCGCAGGACGAATTGCAGGCCTACGCCGACAAGCGCCGCAACGAGTCGCTGCTTGCTACGCGCGCCATTACATTTTACACGCTCAATGAGCCGGGGCACGGCGTCGGCGATATCCTCGCCCTGACGCACGACGAAATCGGCGGAATTTACCTCGAAACCGGCTGGTCGGTCACGCTGCAGGCCGGAAGCCTCATGACACACTCTGCAAAAAGGACGGTGATCGCATAATGGAGGGCATAGACAGCCTGTTTGTGACGAATATCGAGATGCCGGACGAGAATCTGCCGGAAGCCTTTCTTGCGACCGTCGGCGCGGTCTACGAAGACGGCCTGTCCCTCATTTTTGAGGGGCAGACCGAAGCCACGACAAAGCATTACAAGTGCAACACGTCGGCCACCTTCGCCGCGGGAGACCGCGTCAAGGTCGCGCGGATCTCCGGCAGTTATATCGTCGAGTACGTCGTAGGCCCGCCGGGCAGCGGCGGAGGAACAACGGAAACACCATATGCGCTACAGCGTGGAGATAACGGGATCTACGTCGACCCAACCAGAAACATGCTGCTGCCGATGGTGCCACCAATGACGTTCGGAGCGTACAACCAATATTTTGGATCGATGTATGGGCGTGCGATATATCTGTGCTATAACGCCGCAACCAGAGGCGTTATAGACGTAACAAGCACAGGAAAAATCCGCGTAAACGGAACGACGATAGGCTAGGAGGCGAAATAACATGATCCAGATCCACATAAACAAAGCCTGCGCGCATCTGTGCTCGCCGCCGGAGCTTCTGACGGCGGGCATGGCGAAGGCCGTCAGCGTCGAATTCGCGTTTTCATCCGACTGGGACGGGCTGACGAAGATCGCCGTCTTTACAAACGGCAGGGCCACCATCGACGTACTCCCGGCGAAATGGGATGGCGATACCGTGACCGTCCCGCCCGAGATTCTCGCCGTGGCGGGGCGCTATGCCCGCGTCGGCGTGTACGGCACGAACGCCTCCGGCGTCGTCCTCCCGACCGTCTGGGTGACGCTCGGCAAGGTGCAGCCTGCGGCGGAGCCGTCCGGCGACCCATCGACTGACCCCACGCTCCCCGTCTGGGCGCAGCTGCAGGAGATCATCGGAGATCTCGCCGACCTCACCACCAAAGCCAAAAACAATCTGGTAGCCGCGATCAACGAAGCGGCGAAGACCGGCAGCGGCGGCGCTGGCTCCATCGACCTGCGCACCGCAGACGGCTACATCCAGTATTCCAACGACGGCGGCGCGACGTGGGAAAACCTGATCGCCCTCGCTGACCTCAAAGGCGAGAAGGGCGAAAAGGGCGACACCGGCGCGACCGGCCCGCAGGGCGAACCCGGTGAGCGGGGGCCGCAGGGCGAGACAGGCCCGGCAGGCCCTCAAGGCGAGACAGGCCCGGAAGGCCCGGAAGGCCCGAAGGGTGCGACCGGCCCCGCAGGCCCGGACGGCGCTCCAGGCAAAGACGGAAGCCCCGGCAAGGACGGAGCCGACGGCGCGCCCGGGCAGGACGGCTTCAGCCCCTCCGCATCCGTGGCCGAAACCGGCACCGGCGCGACAATCACCATCACCGACAAAACCGGCACGACGACCGCTGAGATCAAAAACGGCAAGGACGGCGCACCGGGAAAAGCCGGCACGAACGGCAAGGATGGAGCACCCGGCGCAGACGGCACGACATTCACGCCGTCCGTCTCCGCTGCGGGCGATCTGAGCTGGACGAACGACGGCGGCAAGGCCAACCCCGCGCCCGTCAACCTCAAAGGCCCGCAGGGCGAAACCGGCCCAACTGGGCCGCAGGGCGAAACCGGCCCGCAAGGCCCCACCGGCGCGACCGGCCCGCAGGGCGAACCCGGCAAGGATTACACCCTCACCGCCGCGGACAAAACCGAGATCGCGGCAGAGGTGATCGCGGGCGGCGTGGAAGCCCAGCTCGGCCCCGTTCCGATCCCCGCCCCAGCATCTGCCGCCGTGGGCCAGATCGTCAAGGTCAAGGCTGTCGACGCTGCGGGCAAGATCACGCAGACGGAAGCGGTGGATCTGCCGACGGGCGGCGGGAGCAGCGACACTTGGGAGCTGATCACCTCCGGCGAGATGGCGGAGGCAGCTGCGCTGCTGATCACCACGGACGCAGACGGCGCGGCGCTTGCCCTCAAAAGCGCTCAGATCATCGTCGAGGGCGCGACAAGCTTCGAACGATCGACAATGCTGCGATTTGAGGTGGATAGTAGCACGGATAGCAGAAACCGCGAAGAGTGGGCTGTGGAATATCTGGGAGACGGCAAAAACAACAACCCGGATATCCGCGCCGTGTACATCGCCGAGCAGAACAAAGTCCCAATTCTGAACGCCGAAAGTCCAGCAAACGCAACCACATGGGCCACAAACGCCTGCAAGGTGCAATTCGCAAAAAAGAATACAAAAGTGAATGGCGCTAACAACTATAGTTTCGACCCGCTGACCACGACCATCAACAGAATCTACGTTGGCAATTACATGGGCAACGGCAAGCTCGGCGCAGGCTGCAAATATCAGATATGGGGCGTGCGCGCATGAGCGCCTCCCGGAAAGGACGGTAATACATGGCATTAAAGCCAGTATACAAGGACGGCCTGCCCGTCGTGCTGAACGGGCAGGCCGTGCGGGTGGATGTGAGCGCAGCCGACGCGATCCAGCACGCAGATATCCCGGACTACGTAAAATCCGAGGCGCTGGCCGTGGCGGATAAAGTCAAGGCCGTGCTCAAATCGGATGGCATCGTATTTTTGGCGGTATCGGACTTCCACCACGCGGGTGAGCAGACGGACGGCTGGCAGACGAATATCAACGCCGGAAACCTCCACGCCTGCATGGCACTCAAGGCGCTGGCATATATCCTGCCTGAGATTGATTTTGCCTGTATGCTGGGCGATATCACTTTCGGCAGCACAGCTACAACGGAAGCGCTCCTAAAATCTCAGATCGCAGAGATCAACGGCTGGCTCGACGAGGCGTACAAGGGCATTCCGCAGTTCCGCACGGTAGGAAATCATGACACCGGCGAATACAGTACGCTGGTCGGCGCGGATTATCTCTATTCCGTGATCGGAAAATACTGTGAGGGTGCGGTTTATGGCAGCACGGAATACGGCTACTGCTACCGGGATTTTGCCGATAAGAAGCTCCGTGTGATCTGCCTCAATACCTGCGAGGGCGAGACGATCAGCGGCGAGTCGGCAAGCTACATCTGCTCCCCTGCACAGCGCTTGTGGTTCGCGCAGACGCTCCATGACGTTGGCAGCAAATCCGATGCGGCCAGCTGGAGTGTACTGGTGCTGGCGCACTATCCGCTGGATTACGGCGGCACGTACCCCATGAGCAATATCGTAAAGGCTTACGTGGAGGGCGGCAGCACAACCGAAAACGGCACAACGGTAAATTTCAGCGGCCACAATGCAGCAAAATTCGTCGCAAATATCCACGGCCACACGCACTGCTTTAGAGTGGATAAGCTCTATAGCGTAGAAAACAGCGTCGGAACGGCATATGACGCGTGGAAAGTCGCCATGCCGAACGCCTGCTTTTACCGCAATAATGCCTCAGCCAGTGCGACATTCTGGGGCATTACATACGGCGATCCGACGGCATACGACAAAACTGCCGGGACGGCGAAGGACACGGCTTTTACCGTAAATGTGCTGAATCCATCAGATCAGGCGCTGCATTCCTTCTGCTACGGAGCGGGAAAAGATCGGAAGATCGGCTACGCGGCGACCGTCTACAGGAGCGTCACGGCCACCCTTTCCCACGTGACGAGCAGCAACGCCGCTGTATCCGTGGAGGATGGCGCAGCCTACACCGCGACGCTGACCGCTGAAGGCGGCTATACGCTTGGCGCGGTGACAGTGAAAATGGGCGGCGTAGATATCACGTCCACGGCCTACACAGCCAGTACCGGCGTGATCAGCATCGCAAGCGTCACTGGCGATGTGACTATCACGGCAGCGGCCACAAAGGACGTGACGTACACCAACCTCGTACCCACGGCAGTGGACAGCACAGGCGCATCGGCCCCGTACACGGACGGCAAATATCTCGGCTCCAGCGGTGCTCCCAGCGATATGAGCGGATTCGTTACAACTGGATTTATCCCGTTCGATGGTGGCGCTGAACACACCTACCGCATCGGCGGCGACGGAATCGCGTGGAATACATACGGATGCCGCATTGCGTGGTACAACGTGGATTATTCGCCAAAGGGGTCGGTGGTCAGCTACGAAAAGATCGGTAGTAGCATCTATTATCCCACAAAGGTGGAGGATGCGAATGCGGCTGCGGCATTCAGTACAGATGAAAATGTGGCTCCGACGAATGGTGCGGCATTCTTCCGCATATCCGCAAAGGGCGCAGGCACAAATCTGATCGTAACGCTGGATGAGGAAATCACATAGCTGCAAATATCAGATATGGGGGATTAGAGCATGAAAATCTACGAAAACGGCACGATTCGCAAGATGACCGAGGCAGAAATCTCAGCCCTGCAAGAAGCGCAGGCGCGGGCGGAGGCAGAGGAAAAGCACCGTCCCCTGTCGCAGGAAGAGGTGACGACCATGCTCCTGCGGCAGCAGATCAACACACTGGCCGTTGACGATGCGACGGCGTACCGTATGCGAGCGTTTTACCCGGAGTGGGCAGAGGACCAGAGCTACACTGTGGGCCAAAAGCTCCTGTACGGCGGCAGCCTGTACAAAGTCATTCAGGCCCACACGTCGCAAGCCGGGTGGAAGCCCGGCGTCGGCACGGAAAGCCTCTTCACCCGCATCGACGAAACCCACGACGGCACAAAGTACGATCCCATCCCCTATAACGGCAACATGGAGCTGTTCGCGGGCAAGTATTACACCCAGTCCGGCATCACCTACCACTGCACCCGCGACACCGGCACGGCGGTATTCCACCCGCTGGCAGAGCTGGTGGGGATTTATGTGGAGATCGTAACCATTACGTAAAGGAGAGAGATCATGGATACCAAAACCATCGTCGTCACCCTCGTCTGCGCCGTGCTCGGCTCGTCCGCGCTGACGGCGGTAGTCAACGCCGTCGTCGGCGCGATACAGAAAAAGCGCGGCAAGGCGACAACGCAGGAGGCACATCTAGCCGAGATCGATAAAAAGCTCGGGAAAATGCAGGAGCATCAGGACGAGCAGTATTTGGCTATCCTCCGCCTCACGATCATGAGCGAGGAAATGCCAATGGCCGAGCGGCTGATTGCCGGGCAGAAATACGTCAAGCTGGGCGGGAACGGCGACGTGAAAAAATTCCTGCACCAGCTGGAGGCGCAATGCGGGCATAGCAGTGCGCAATAAATTGGGAGGCAGAGATGCGGGTAAAAGGCAAGTGGAGCAAGGGCGAAATGGCGCGAACCATTGTTGTATACCTGCTCCAGCTCATCACGACGGTAATTGTATGGGCCTGCGCTCTGAAAACAGTCGCCGTCCTAATTGCAGTCATCCGCAGCCCGGAGCTCGGCGCGTCGGTCAACCTGTCAGACGTGCTCGGCTTTACCGGCTGGGCAACCATCACAGAGCTTGGCCTGCTTGCCTTCAAGCGGGTTTTTGCGAAGAAAAATGAAACAGTCGAATAACGAAAGGAGTAATTACTTATGGACTACACACAGATCATCTCGGCAGTGATCGCGCTCATCAGCGCGCTCGTTTCGGCATTTTTGATCCCGTGGCTCAAAACCAAGATCGATGCCAACAAACTGCAAACCATCAAAACATACGTCGAAATCGGCGTAAAAGCGGCGGAACAGCTGTACACCGCGACGGACGGCGAGGAAAAGAAAGCCTATGTGATCAATTTTCTGGCCGAGCACGGAATCCGATTTGACGTATCCACAATCGATCAGCTGATTGAGGCCGCCGTGCTGCAGCTGCATCACGAGTTGTACGGGAGTGAGCGGGCATGAGTATCAAGATCGGACAGGCCAGCCTCGGCGAGACGGGCGGCCGCAACCAGCAGCCCGGCAACCAGAACGGGCGGGAGCTGAATATTTCCAACTGGTACAATGGCCGCTGGCTCGGCGTACTGCGCTACAAGAGCCGCAAAAAGGCCGAGCGGGCCGCACAGACGTGCGAGGCGGCCATTAAAAACCGGAACATCGGTTACGATATGAGCAACCGAAACACGGCGTATGAGGCCGCCAGAGCCGTCGGGTGGGACGTGAGCAGGATCACAAAGCCTGTGGAGACGGACTGCTCCGCGCTCATGATGCTCTGCGCCGTGGCCGCAGGCTGCGCGTCGGTCGAAGCGCTCTACCGTCGGCAGGGCAACAGCTGCACGACATACTGCATGCTGCACGATTGGCCCGCAACGGGAGACTTCGAGCTGCTGGATAGCAGCAAGTATCTGACGACGGACGCCAATCTCCTGCGCGGCGACGTACTGGTAAGCTCGGGCCATACCGTGATGGCCCTCGAAGATGGAAAAAATGCAGAGGAGGAAACCGAAATGGTAGAAAAGAGCAAGATCATCGTGGACGGCAAGGAAGTCGCCGTCGAGCGTATCCTGAAAGACGGCACGAACTACGTCAAGGTGCGCGATCTGGCCGCCGCGCTGGATCTCGAAGTCAGCAACAAGGGCAATATCGCTGTGCTGAATCACAAGAATAAGTAAGCCCCGCCCGTCGGCGGGCCGAAGGGAGTGACGAAAGCATAACTGCGCGGCTGGCTCTGCCGAAGGAGCTGGAACACCTCACGCGCAGCGACTGGGAGCGCGTCGCTGACGAGGGCTTATTGGATGAGATCGATCAGCAGATCGTGAATCTTTATATCGTGCGCAGGCTCCCGCAGCTGGACGCGGCCGGTGAAATTGGCATCGACCGCAAAACCATCTCCCGCCGCCTGCCGCACATCTACAACACCGCCCGCCGTCTGACAGGAGCATAACGAAGGAGCACCCCGAGCATCACGCTCGGGGTGCTTTTTTTGCTTAGCGGTTATTCGGAAGGTTCATTTTTCTGCATATACGCGTCAATCCACCCACGTATCAAAGCACTGGGCGTTGTGCCATTTGCTTTTGCGGCAGACTTAAAATCATCGGCAAGGTCGCGCCGCATCTTGCAGCTTACCAGCGTCATGTTTGTGGCGTCCCACTTGTCACGGGCGCGCTTTTGTGCTTCACTCGGCATGATTCACGCCCCCCGTTCTCATCGCCACATGGCGTCGCATTCTGCAAGCATACGTCCGCTTGCGCTGCGGATGCTCACCGTTCCCTTAATTGCGTCGCCGTCCAAGCGCTCCGCAGTTTCGATGTAAACTTTCGTGATAGTTTCATCTTGCGTGAACAGGAAGCCGTCACCGTCCTCGGTTTCAGCTACACGAATAAAATCCGGCAGTTCAATTTCTGCGTGAAGCCACGATCCGGGATAATTCTCCTTCTGGGTGGCTTTGATGAAAATCTTATCCGGGATATTCCTAAAATCAGAACGGATGCGGTAAAGATGTGCAGTCATTTTTTATTCCTCCTCTAAATCTGCTTGCAGCTTGTCGAACCATGCTTCTGTTTCCGCCCGGCAGTGGGCTGCGTACTCTTCGTATGTTTCGAAATCCCCAATAATGTATCGGATATTGGTAAGTCTATAGATTTCGAATGTGTGGATATCCGCGAAGCGTTCCGCAATCTTATGCCCTTGCAGGTTCTTGCCGTAAGGTTCGTCTCCTACTGGAGCCATAACCTTCGCCAGAATTTCCGTTTGTTCCTCATACCATGCGTTGCGTTCCTCCTGCGTCTCAAACCGCATCGGTTCCTGCGCGCGACCGGCGGCGCTTCCGGCCTTCATGATTCTGGTGATTTCCTCTACGTTTTCCATTGTTGTTTCCTCCTTCTCAGCCCAACGCGTCAATGAGCTTCGACGCGTTGGACTCCGTTACGATCAGCTCAAGCTTTTTTACAACATCGACGATTGTAATCTTGGAAGTGCGGGCTACGATTGCCGGGCGGTTTTTCGTGAACCATGCTTCGACGGACAGGCCTTCCGATTCCGCCCGCTTCTCTGCTGCGGCGTGCCATTCTTCACTCATGTTTTCGAGCCGGACTTTATCTTCCACCGCGAAGAATCTGGCGAGCTTTACGTGGCAGCCCGCAAGATCACGAGAGATGAATTCGTCGCGCAGGGCCTCTGCATAGGAAATCTGCTTTTCAGAAACGCCGGTGATCTTGGGAAGCGGATGCTCGGTGCCGAACTCGGCGGCAATGTATGCGTCTAGTTTAGCCTTTGCTTCTGCTTTTTTCGCTGCGGCGTAGCAGGACGGGCAGACAGTAACGTGCTCTGCCGCCCACTCTTCGTAGGAAGCAGCGGCGCTGCTATTGGCGCAAGTGCGGACGTGCTCGAACGTGCCCCCACAGATTTCGCATTTGCAAGTAATCTTCGCCTTTGCCATTGTCGTTGCCCTCCGTAATTTGTTTTTGTTTTATCTTATGGCTTTATTATATACCGTAATACCGTATATGTCAAGCACTTTTCAAAAAAAATTTTAAAAAATATCGAGAATGACAGGTGGTACACAAACGCCCCATAACTGCCCCACAGATGTCCCCCGGCGAAACCGGGGAGCTACTAAAATGGTATCAGAAAGGGGCGATACCGCATGGCATACAACCCGTATACGGGCCGTTGGGAAATGGATCCCGCACAGCAGATCCAGATGCAGCCCATGCCGCGGCCGCAGATGCCGCAAATGCCGCAGCAGCCGCCGAAGCTCGGCGTTCTGACCGTGGCCAGCGAAGCCAGCATCAACAATCTGCAGATGCAGCCGAACGACAACGCGCTTGCGCTGCATGAGACAGAGAATCTGCTGTACTACATCCGCACCGACAGCATGGCAGCAAAGACCATTGCACGGTTCCGGATCTTCCCGGAGCCGACGGAAGAGGAAAAGGCGGCGAACCAGCTGCAGGAGCAGCTGAGGCAGATCACAGACGGCCTGCAGAGCATGGCCGGAAAAATTGAGGAAATGGAGGGAAAACTCAATGCAAAATCCGATTATGGCCCTGATGGGCGGAAACGGCGGGGGAAGCAAACTGCTGAACGGCCTGCTGCAGACGGCGAAGACGACGCTGCAGGGGCAAAGCCCGCAGATGGTGCTTAGTTTCCTGGCTTCGCAGCCCGGCTTTGAGGCGTGGTTCGAGGCGAACAAAAACAAGACGGTCGGCGAGCTCGTCGGCCAGATCGGCAAGTGATACCGCGCGCAAGCGCCTATCAAAATTCATTCCACCCAGAAAGGAGGGAAAACCATGGATAAGGATTATGGCTTCGGCGGATGGGGCATTGTCATCCTGATCGCGCTGTTCTTCCTGCTCTTCGCGGGCAGAGGCTTCGGCGGAAACGGCAGCGGCGAGAGCGCACCGGCTACGCAGGCCGACGTGCAGCGCGCGACGGACTTTGCGGCCCTTGAACGCCAGAACAACGAGGGTGTCGCGGCAACGCGCCAGGGCGCGTATGACGTCACCAGCGCCGTCAAGGACAACGCCTACAACATCCTCGGCGAGCTGCGCGATCTGCAGTCAGTCACGGAGGCGGGCTTCTCCAGCCAGCAGAAATGCTGCTGCGAGATCCTGCGCGCGATCGACGGCGTTAACTACAACGCCAGCATCAACGCATGCGAGATCAAGA
>ERZ773181.610-NODE-610-length-37211-cov-12.902277_pt1 | contig 37211 bp, 42 predicted proteins | sample MGYA00581001_ERZ773181 | MGnify/ENA primary metagenome ERZ773181 (study PRJEB29015, sample SAMEA2737780) | human gut metagenome | biome: human gut; feature: human-associated habitat; material: faeces | place: China | collected 2012 ...
CGGCGGCTCCTTCTTCCCCAACGGCGGCCACGACAACACCCTGCGTCTGAACTACTCCTGCATGCCGGAGGAGAAGATCGTTCAGGGTATCACCGCCCTGTGCCAGACCATCCGCGAGAACCTGAAGTAAACAAGGAGACACAGCATCCATGAAAGACGTCAAAGTGCTCATCGGCAACTACGGCAGCGGCAAGAGCGAGCTGGCTCTGAACTTCGCCATGCAGGCAGCGGCCCGCGGCGACAGAACGGAGCTGCTGGATCTGGATATGGTGAATACCTACTTCCGACTGACCGAGCGGGGCAAGATGGTGGAACAGAAGGAGATCCGGCTGGTCTCCCCCAACTTCGCCTGCTCCGGTATTGAGACGCTCTCCCTTCCCGCCGAGGTGTCGTCCGCCTTTGTACTGGATTGGGATACGGTCATTTTCGATGTGGGCGGCGATGATGTAGGCGCCACGGCGCTGGGCCGCTACCATCGGGACTTTATGGCACTGGAGCCCGGTGCTCTGGAAGTGCTGAACGTTGTAAATATTCGTCGCCCTCTTGCCAGCACGGTGGAGAAGATCCACCGGCTGCAGGAGGGGATGCAGACCCATGCCAGATTGCAGATCACCGGTATGATCAACAATACCAACCTGTCCACCATGACCAGTGCGGACGATCTGTGGGACGGCTATGAGCTGCTGCGGCAGGTGGTGGATCTCACCGGTATCCCCGTGGCGTACACCACCGGTAAGAAGGATATCCTCGATGCATTTCTGGCCCGTGACCCGGACCCGAAGTATGTGGGAAAGCCCGTGGCCATCGACGTGTATATGCACCGCGACTGGGATTCCTACATCGAGTATGGACTGAACACCAAGAATCCGCACAAGGATATGTATTAAACCCCGCATACCTCCCCTTTTCGGGGGTAGTAGATACAAACAGCAAGAGGAATTTGAGGAAAAGAGGTGTAGAGAGTGGTAAGAGTTACCATCGACGAAAACCTGTGCAAGGGCTGCGGCCTGTGCGCAAGAGCTTGTCCCAAGCACATCATTGAGTTGTCCAAGACTCGCATCAACGCTAAGGGCTATCATCCGGCGGAGGTCATCAACATGGAAGCCTGCATCGGCTGTACTTCCTGTGCGCGTACCTGCCCTGATGTGGTAATCCGTATTGAAAAAGACTAAGGAGGAAAAAACATGGCTTTGACTCTTATGAAGGGTAGCGAAGCTATTGCGGAAGCCGCCATTCGTGCCGGCGCACGCTATTTCTTCGGTTACCCCATCACTCCGCAGACGGAGATCCCCGAATACATGTCCGCACGTATGCCCGAGGTCGGCGGCTGCTTCCTGCAGGCCGAGTCCGAGGTCGCGGCCATCAACATGGTCTACGGTGCCGGCGGCACCGGCGCCCGTGTCATCACCTCTTCTTCCAGCCCCGGCGTGTCCCTGAAGCAGGAAGGTATTTCCTACTGCGCAGGTGCCATGGTCCCCTGCGTCATCGTCAACGTGATGCGCGGCGGCCCCGGTCTGGGCAACATTCAGGCCTCTCAGGGCGACTATTTCCAGGGCGTCAAGGGCGGCGGCAACGGTGACTATCACCTGCTGACCTTCGCTCCCTCCTCCGTGCAGGAGTTCATCGACCTGATGATGGGCGCTTACGACAAGGCCGAGAAGTACCGCATTCCCGTCCTGTTCCTGGCCGATGGTATCATCGCCCAGATGATGGAGCCCGTGGAGTTGCCCGAGATGGTGGACTACAAGGTCGATCCCGAGAAGAAGCCCTGGGCCTGCACCGGCTGGAAGCCCGGCGACGATCCCGCAAAGCGCGGTATCATCAACTCCATCTATATCGACACCGAGAGCCTGGCTGTCCACAACGACGAGCTGCAGGCTATGTACAAGAATGTCGTCGACAACGAGCAGATGTGGGAGACCTACAACTGCGAGAACGCCGACTACATCATCACCGCCTTCGGCACCGTGGCTCGTATCGCCAAGAGCGCTATCGCCGAGCTGAAGGAAAAGGGCATCAACGTCGGTCTGGTTCGTCCCATCACCGTGTGGCCCTTCCCCTATGACGCTGTGCGCGAGGCTTGCTGCCAGCCCAGCGTGAAGGCCGTTCTGGATGTGGAGCTGAACGAGGGCCAGATGCTGGAGGACGTGAAGCTGGCCATCAACGGCGCCAAGCACGTGGACTTCTTCGGTCACTGCGGCAGCCAGATGCCCTCCACCACCGAGATCGTTGAGAAGATCCTGAGCATGAAGGAGGGTAAATAAGATGGCTGTACTGTTTGAAAAGACAAAGCTGCTGACTGACAAGCAGTTCCATTACTGCCCCGGCTGCAACCACGGTATCATTCACCGTCTGGTGGCCGAGGTCATCGACGAGATGAACCTGGACGGCAAGGTCATCGGCGTGGCTCCCGTGGGCTGCTCCGTGTTTGCCTATGACTACTTCAACTGCGATATGTACGAGGCTGCTCACGGCCGCGCTCCCGCAGTTGCCACCGGTATCAAGCGCTCCGTCGGCAAGGACACGCTGGTTTTCACCTATCAGGGCGACGGCGACCTGGCCTCCATCGGTACCGCTGAGATCGTTCACGCCGCACACCGCGGTGAGAAGATCACCACCATCTTCGTCAACAACGCCATTTACGGCATGACCGGCGGCCAGATGGCTCCCACCACCCTGATCGGCCAGAAGGCTACTACCTGCCCCGCCGGCCGCAGCGAGGATTGGAGCGGTCTGCCCATCAAGATGAGCGAGATGCTGGCCGCTGTGCCCAGCTCCTACTACATCGAGCGCGTGGCCGTCAACAACACCGCCAACATCGCCAAGGCCAAGAAGGCCATCGCCAAGGCATTCCGCCTGCAGATGGAGGGTAAGGGCTTCTGCATGATCGAAGTGCTGTCCACCTGCCCCACCAACTGGGGTCTGTCTCCCGTGGAGGCTCTGGACTGGCTGGAGAAGAACATGATCCCCTATTACCCGCTGGGCGTGTACAAAGACAAGGAGGCCGAGTAATATGGAAAAAACCTTCATTTTTGCCGGTTTCGGCGGTCAGGGTATGCTCCTGATCGGTAAGTTCGTGGCCATGGCCTGCATGCTGGATGGCAAGCACGTTTCCTGGCTGCCTTCCTACGGCCCTGAGATGCGCGGCGGTACCGCCAACTGCTCCGTCATCGTTTCCGATGATCCCGTCGCCTCCCCCCTGGTGGACAAGGCCGACGTGATCGTTGCGATGAACCGTCCTTCTCTGGACAAGTTCGAGGATCATGTGAAGCCCGGCGGCGTGCTGGTCATCAACAGCAGCATCATCGACCGCAAGGCTGTCCGTGACGACATCACCGTGGTGTACTGCGACGCCAACGGCATTGCCGAGTCCATCGGCAACCCCAAGGGCGCCAACGTGGCCATCCTCGGCTCCACTCTGGCTAAGGCTCCCGTCACCTCCGTGGAGAGCATGATGGAAGCCATCCGCATTGAGCTGGGCGAGAAGAAGGCCCGCTTCCTGGAGGGCAACAAGAAGGCTCTGCTGGCCGGCATGGAAGCCGCCAAGTAAGGCCTCTCCCCTACATTGGAACAGAGAAGTCCGACCCATACGGGTCGGACTTCTTTTCGCTGGTGATGTTTCAGGGCGGTTCTCCGCGCCATGCATATCGCACCGTTTTTAGGGAGACGGACTCCTGCGTCGGCTTGCCGCAATACCATCCCCCCTCATCGTTTATTTGTGCGAAAACACAAGGAAAACTTGTTTCATTCTCCGAAACTAATTGTTGACTTCCTACCAAATGTTTGGTATGATTGCACTGTGAGTAGGAGGTGGCGAAAATGAGTTCTTTTTCTTACTTTGTGGGGCAGCGTATCAAAAAATATCGAAAGAGCAGAGGCTATACCATCGAGCAGTTCTCCGCTATGATCAACAAGAGCAAGGCCACACTGTCCAAGTACGAGAACGGCGCCATCACCATCGACATCGAGACGCTCTATGACATTGCGCAGGCGCTGGAGATCGATCTCAAGTGCTTTATCGACTACCAGCCGCCGGTATTCCATCAGGATACCTCCCTGCCCAAGAATAACTACTTCAATCAGTCGCTAGCCTATATGTACTACTACGACGGCCGTGTGCGGCAGATGGTGCGCTCCCTGCTGCGCTTCTCCCGCGCCGCGGATCGGGAGACCATCGAGGTCACACTGTATCTGGGTGTTGCCTCCTTCGCCGAGCCGGATCGCTGCCAGCATCTCTTTACCGGTGAGATGAAGGCCTACGACACCATCACCCACATGGTGATGACCAACCAGATCAACGAGGCGGAGAAAATGTATATCTGCATGCTCAACCCCATGTCCAACCGCACACCGGCCATCGGACTGGTCTCCGGCATCGGCTCCACCCCTTTCTTCGCCCCTATCGCGCTGAAGGCGCTGATCTCCAAGGAACCGCTGGACGAAACGGAGCGGCTGATGAACACCATCAAGCTGGACAAGGACGACTACCATCTGCTGCGGTACTACAACATGATGGTCATCAACCGTCCCGCCCCCCTGTTCCTGCAATAAGTTGACAGCAAAAGGGCTGTGAAGGCTATAGCCTTCACAGCCCTTTTTCAGCTCATGCGCAGGATCTCCCTGCGGAGCCGCAGGATAATACGCTTTTCCAGCCGGGAGATGTAGGACTGGGAGATGCCCAACCGGTCTGCCACCTCCTTCTGGGTCAGCTCTCTGCCGCCCCCCAACCCAAAGCGCATGGTGATGATATCCCGCTCGCGGGGGCTCAGCTTTGCCACCGCCTCCGCCAGCATCTGGCGGTCTGCATCCGCCTCGATGGGACGCATGACCACGTCGCTGTCAGTACCCAGCACATCGCTGAGCAGCAGCTCCTTGCCGTCCCAATCGGTGTTCAGCGGCTCGTCGAAGCTGACCTCCACGCGGCTGCCGCTGTTCTTCCGCAGGTACATGAGGATCTCATTTTCGATGCAGCGAGAGGCGTAGGTGGCCAGCTTGATGTTTTTATCGGTGCGAAACGTGTTGATGGCCTTGATCAGGCCGATGGTGCCGATGGAGATCAAGTCCTCAATATTGATGCCGGTGTTCTCAAAGCGGCGGGCAATGTACACCACCAGCCGCAGATTCCGCTCGATGAGGGTCTGCCGCACCGGCAGCTCGCCCCCGTCCAGCCGGGCTAACAGCGCCGCCTCCTCGTCCCGGGGCAGCGGCGGCGGCAGGGTGTCGCTGCCGCCGATATACATGACCTTATCCGGCCTGCGGAGTCTGCGCAGAAACGTCCGCAGACGGTGCAGCAGTGCTGTCAGCACATCCCTTCACCTCCTTCCCCTCCGGATCGCCCCACAGGGCGTGATAGCCGCCGCCATCGCTGACGGGGTAGTCCGACAGGGCCACCGGCGTCCGGGGATAGCGGTGCCCGTTGATCTCTATGTAGTCGCTGCGGGCGGCCAGCAGCAGTCCCGCCGGCATGCCTACGCTGCGAAAGGGCAGCAGCGAAAAGGGAATGCCCGCCCCCTGCCGGTGGAGCCGCGCCATTTTTTCCTCCGGCGGCAACCCGGAGGCCAATACCGCCGCCACTGCCGGCGGCCACAGCTCCTCCGCCGCGCCGCGCTCCAGCACCAGTGCCGGACGGCCCGATACCGGGTCCCGCAGGGTGTTTCCGGTGTCGTGCAGCGCCGTGACGGTCTGCTTTCGTCCGCAGACGGATATGGTGATCTTCAATAACTCTCCTCCCCCATGGCGTGCGCCCTGCCCCAGCAGCAGGCGCAGCAGAAAATAGAATACCAGTGCCGAGCCGACAAGCAGCAGCCAGCTTACTTCACCCCGGTAGAGCCGGTGCAGCAGCCCGGTGGGCGATCCGCCCCACAGTCCCAGTGCCAGCACAAACCCCGCCAGGCCTCCGGACAACAGCAGGAAAAGCAGCGTCGGACGCCGCCTTCCGCCATAGGCGCACAGCGCCATGATGCTTCCGGCTGCGAGCTGGCATACCGCACTGCGCAGAAATCCGCAGCCCGGCAGGAATGTCACCGCCGCATAGATGCCGCCTCCCGCGGCACACAGCAGCAGCCGCAGACGGTGAAGCGTCCGACCCGACAGCTGTGCCGCTGCCAGCAAAAGCAGGTAGTCCAGCAGCAGGTTCAGCAGGAATACCCGATCCAGATACACCACCATTGCTCTCACCTCGCCCGTCCATTATAGGACACGGCGGCAAAGAAAACCGTCAGAAAAAGAAAGCCTCCGGGAAAAGGACGAGCCTTTCCCCCGAGGTTGATGCGCAAAAGCTCTCCGGCTATGCCGGAGAGCTTTCGTTCATGCTTCAAAATCAAAAATCGCCTTTTGCGCCAGCAGCGGGCCGAATTCCTCTTTCCAGAGGTGATGCGGCGCAGAGCCGTCATACAGCGGCAGCGCGTCCCGCTCCATGTCCAGCACGATCAGCACATCGTACCGGTTATCCCGCGCCACGCAGTTGGAGTAGACGCGGACACCGTGGATACCCGGCAGATCCGTAAGCGGGGCGAAGATCTCCCGAATACGAGGCAGCAGCGCCTCCCGGCGGGGATAGACCTCCGCCCGGTATTTGGCAAGAATGCAGTGCTTCATGGCCGCCTCACAGTCCGATGTACGGCAGCACCAGCGATACCAGCATGACCACAGCCAGCAGCAGTGCAATGCCCATGGCCATGTAGCGTACCCATTTCGGTCTCATTCCAGTTCCTCCTTTGGTATGATGCGCTTGATCATCTTCTCCACCTTACGGCGGGGCTGCATGACCTCGTGGCCGCAGCCCAGACAGCGCAGCTTGATATCCATCCCCACCCGCAGCACCTGCCAGCGGCGGCTGCCGCAGGGATGGTCTTTTTTCAGTTCGAGAATATCGTTCAGATGCAGCTCCATGCTCATGTCCCCTTGATGTCGTCCCAATAACGCTTGGCGGCCTGCTCTGTCTTGTTGGGGCCGTACTCGTAATACGTTCTGTCACCCAGCGACTCCGGCAAGTACCTCTGCTTTACATAGTGGTTGGGGTAGACGTGGGGATACTTGTAGGCCGCCGCCTTGGCGGTGCCGGCGCTGTCGGCATGTACGTTTTTCAGATGGCGGGGGATGTCCCCCACCGCGCCGCGCTGGATATCCTCCATGGCGGCGATGATAGCGTTGTGGGCACTGTTGGACTTGGGCGCGGTGGCCAGCAGCACGGCGGCCTCCGCCAGTGGGAGCCGCGCCTCCGGCAGGCCCAGCTGCAAGGCTGCGTCCACGCAGGCCTTTGTGACCACGATGCCCTGCGGGTAGGCGAGGCCGATATCCTCCGCCGCGATGACCAGCAGCCGGCGGCAGGGGGAGAGCAAGTCGCCCGCCACCAGCAGCCGTCCCAGATAGTACACCGCCGCATCCGGGTCAGAGCCGCGGATGGATTTTTGCAGCGCCGACAGCAGATCGTAGTGGTCGTCGCCCTCCCTGTCGTAGCGCATGGCGCTGCATTGGCTGAGCTGCAAAGCGTCATCTCTTGTCACCCGCAGCGTGCCGTCAGCAGGCTTTGCCGAGCGGTACAGCAGCTCCACGGCGTTGACAGCCTTGCGCACATCGCCGCCGCAGCCGCTGGCCACGGTGCGCGGCACATCGTCCTCCCATGTGAAGGGCAGCGGACTGCGCGCCTTTTCAATGGACAGCGCACGCTCCACGGCGGGGATGGTCTCCTCCACCGTCAGGGGCTTGAATTCGAACACGGTGCTGCGGGACAGCAGCGCGTTGTAGATGTAGAAATATGGATTCTCCGTGGTGGAGGCGATCATGGTGATCTTACCGTTCTCCAGAAACTCCAGCAGGCTCTGCTGCTGCTTCTTGTTGAAGTACTGGATCTCGTCCAGATACAGCAGCACGCCGTTGGGCGCCAGCATCGTACCCACGTCGCCGATGACGTTCTTCACATCCTGCAAGGACGCGGTGGTGGCGTTCAGGTAGTACAGGGTCTTTTTCGCCTGCTTGGCGATGATATTGGCTACGGTGGTCTTGCCGGTGCCGGAGGGTCCGTAGAAAATGAGGTTGGTGTCCGTACCGTTCTCGATCAGGCGGCGCAGCAGCGCGCCCTCGCCCAACAGGTGCTTCTGTCCGGCCACCTCGTCCAGCGTCTGGGGTCGTATTTCGTCTGCCAGCGGACGCATGAGCCGCACCTCCTCTCCTGCCGCACACGCGGCACATACAAAGGCAGTATAACACGGATTGCCTTTTTCTGCAACCGCTGTTATAATGGCGGTGAGGTGATGCCCATGAAAACAAAGCAGGAGATCGCCGCCATTATCGCGGCGCTGAAGGAGCTGTACCCCGACGCGGCCTGCTCCCTGGACTACGGCAAGGACTATGAGCTGCTGTTCTCCGTGCGGCTGGCCGCCCAGTGTACCGATGCCCGGGTAAATCTGGTGACGCCGGCGCTGTTTGCGCGCTATCCCACGCTGGAGGCGTTTGCCGCTGCCGATGTGGATGAGGTAGGGCGCTATGTGCAATCCTGCGGCTTCTGGCGCGCCAAAGCGAGGGACATTGTGGCCTCCGCCCAGCAGCTGCTGGAGCGGTTCGGCGGCAAGGTTCCCGACAGCATGGAGGCGCTTCTGACGCTGCCCGGCGTAGGGCGCAAGACCGCCAACCTGATCTTAGGCGACATCTACGGGCAGGAGGGCTACGTCTGCGACACCCACTGCATCCGCATTACCGGACGGCTGGGCATCACCGATGGCAGTAAGGATCCCCTCAAGGTGGAAAAGCAGCTGCGCTGTGCCATCCCGCCGGAGGAGTCCAACAATTTCTGTCACCGCATGGTGCTCCACGGACGGGCGCTGTGCACAGCGCGAGGCCCGCTGTGCAGTGAATGTCCTTTACAGCCACTGTGCGACTTTGGAAAAGATCAATAAAAAAGAGATGCCCGCGCTGCATAGCGTGGGCATCTCTTTTTTACTATTTTGTACGGCCCACCATGCGGTCCGCCAGCTCCCAGAGGAAGTCGTGCTCCGGCCAATCCGCCACGGCGGACTTGGCCTGCTCCGTGCAGGCGGCTACCTCCCGGCGGCAGGCGTCCAGACCGATCACGTCCACGAAGGTCACCTTTCCCTCCTCCACGTCGGAGCCAATGGGCTTGCCGAACACCGCTTGATCGCCTTCCACATCCAGCATATCGTCCCGGATCTGGAAGCCACGGCCGATGGCGTCGGCATATACCAGCGCCTGCGCCCGCATGGCGGCGGGCATTTCCGCGGCAATGCAGCCCAGCTCCGCCGCCGCGGAGATCATCACGCCGGTCTTGAGCCGGTTCAGCGTCGTCAAGCCCGCCTCGTCCCCCACGTCGTACACCGTGTCCAGCACCTGCCCGGCCACCATGCCGTCGGCGCCACAGGCGCGGGACAGGGTGCGGACAGCTTCCAGCCGGTTCTCCGCCGACAGGCAGGGTGCCTCCGCCAACAGACGGAATGCCTCCGGCTGCATGGCGTCTCCCGCCAGTACCGCCAGCGTCTCGCCATAGACCTTGTGGTTTGTGGGCTTGCCGCGGCGCAGGTCATCGTCATCCATGCAAGGCAGGTCGTCGTGGATCAGGGAGTAGTTGTGTACCAGCTCCAGCGCACAGCCGTAGGGCAACGCCAGATGCCAGTCGATACCGCCCAGACGGGCAAATTCCAGCGTCAGCACCGGCCGGATGCGCTTGCCGCCGGCCAGCAGGCTGTACCGGATAGACTCGTACAGCTTCTTATAGGGGGTGTCGGCGGTGAACAGGCCGGACAGGTACTCCTCAATGGCCTGCTGGTACGCCGCGTACTGTGTTTCGTAGTGCATGGTCATTCCTCCGTCAGAAAATCGCTCTCGATAGGCGCGCCGTCAGGGCCCTTCATCAGCTTGACCACCTTCTGCTCCGCGCCGTCCAGCTCCTTGCGGCACTGTGCCGCCAGCTTTGTTCCCTCCTCGAACAGCGCCAGACTGTCCGTCAGCTGGGCGTCGCCCTTTTCCAGCAGCGCCACGATCTGCTCCAGCCGTGCCATATTCTCCTCAAACGTCTTTTTTGCCGCCATGTCAGTCCTCCTTATCCACCACGTCGCATTGCAGGCTGCCCTGCGCCAGCCGGACGCGGATGCGCTCTCCCACCGCCGCATCGGCGGCATTCTTCAATATCGTACCGTCCCCGCTCTGTGCCACGGCATAGCCCCGCGCCAGCACCTTCAGCGGGCTGAGGGCATCCAGCGCGGCAGCCGCCGCAGCAAAACGGCGGCTCTCCCCCTCCACACAGCTCTTGCCTGCGGCGGACAGCCGGTGGACGATGTGATCCAGATACAGCCGCCGATCCGCCAGAAAGGCGGTGGGGTCTGTCAGCACACGTTTTTTCTCCAGTACAGTGAGCCTGTCCTCCTGCCGGCGCAGGCTGTGAAGCAGGCTCTGCGCCATCCGCTCGTCCGCGTCCTGTAAGTACCGCAGCAGCTCCGCCATGTCCGGCACGGCGATCTCCGCCGCGTTGGAGGGCGTGGACGCCCTGCGGTCCGCCACAAAGTCGCTGATGGCCACATCCGGCTCGTGTCCCACGGCGGAGATCACCGGGATCTCCGACTCGTAGATGGCGCGGGCCACCCGCTCATCGTTGAAGGCCCACAGATCCTCCAACGAGCCGCCGCCGCGTCCGGTGATCAGCACGTCCGCCAGCTGGTAGCGGTTGGCGTAGCGGATAGCGCCCACGATCTCCGGCGGTGCCTCCACCCCCTGCACCCGTACCGGCAGCAGCAGCACCTTAGCGATGGGATACCGGCGGCGGAGGATGCGGATCATATCGTGTACCGCCGCGCCCGCCGAGGAGGTGACGATGGCGATACGCCGGGGGAAGCGGGGCAGCGGCTTCTTGTGCGCCGGGTCAAACAGCCCCTCCCGGTACAGCTTCTCCTTCAGCTGCTCAAAGGCCACATACAGGTCGCCCACGCCGTCGGCAGACAGGCCGCTGCAATACAGCTGGTACGCGCCGTCCCGCGGGTAGACACTGATGCGGCCGGAGGCGATGACCTGCATTCCGTTTTCCGGCTTGAACCGCAGCTTCATAGCCGAGCCCTTGAACATCACGCACCGCAGAGCGCTCTCGCTGTCCTTCAGCGTGAAGTAGTGGTGGCCGGAGGGGTAGACCTTGTAGTTGGAGATCTCCCCCCGCAGCAGCAGGTCACTGAAAGCGGGTACCGCTTCCACCAGATCCTTGACGCAGCGATTCAGTTCGGTAACGGTAAATACATGCCGTTCGTCCATGCCATTCTCCTTATTCCATGCGGAAAAGGCAGAGCGCAAGCTCTGCCTTTCTGTTTTAGTCCTTCAACTCGCCGCGGGCAAAGCTGCCCAGAATGCCGTTGATGAATTTCACCACCTCCGGCGATTCGTAGTTCTTGGCGATCTCCACCGCCTCGTTGATGGCAACGCCGGCGGGAATATCCGCCATATAGAGCATCTCGTACATGGCCACCCGCATGATGGCGGAGGCCACCAGCGAGATACGCTCGAACCGCCAGCCCTTGGCGTATTTTTCAATGTCCGCGTCCAGCTCCGCCGCGTGCTCCGACACACCGGAGACAAGACGGCGGATATACGCCTCCTGCTTGGTGTTGGGCCGCTCCTCGTAGATGGGATGCTCAGGCGCCAATGCGGCAAAGCTCTCCGCGCTCAGCTGCTGATCCAGAAACGCCTCCACGGGCAGGTCTGTAAAGCTCAGTTCGTAGGCGAGATGCATGGCGATCTCGCGGGCTGTATTGCGTGTCATAAATCGTACCCTTTTCTCTCTCAGATCGTTTCGTTTAATTGAAGCCGATGCCGCCCACATGGACGTTGACCGCCGTTACCTTGAAGCCCGTCATGCCCTCCAGCGCGGTGCGAACCACCTGCTGGGCCCGCTTCGCCACATCGCCGATGGCGCTGCCGTAGCGGACAACGATAAACAGGTTCACCACAATGCCGTCGCCGTCCATCTCCACGCGGACACCCTTGGCGGACATCTTCTTGCCGCCCACGCTGCCGCCCATCATGGCGCTGACGCCCTCCACCTCCGATGCGGTGGTGGAAGCAATGGAAGCCACAACGTCCTCCGAGATCTGGATGGCGCCGTCCTCCTCCTGATGGATCATGTATTCTTTATTTTCAGCCATGTCACGTTATCTCCTTGCGCTGTCTTTCGTGATTCAGTTTAGTATACCATTTTCCATGCCGAAATACAACACCTATTTTGCATCATCGGTCTGTTCCGCCGACTGCACGCTGCCGGTCTGTACGCTGCCGGCAGCCGCCCCCGCCTCCATGATCTTGATCTGCTCCGGGGTGTAGCCCGTCTCACTGACCACGATATCCTTGATGCGCGCCACGTCCACCGCGTCCAGACCGTCCGGGTCGGATACCACCACGCTGACAGTGTCCTCGCCCATGAAGACCACGCAGTCTGCATAGCCCTTGGCCACCACCAGACTCTCGATCTGGGACTCCGCCACCGTGTACGCCGCCAGCACCTGCAAGGTACGGGACGCCTCGTTCAGCACGTCCTCTGCGGCATTTTCGTCCACCTGCGCCTCCTGTAACATACCGATGGCTGTGTCGCGGGCCTGCTTACGGCTCAGCCGCGCTGTGGCGAAGTAGTCGTCCCCTGCGCCTGTCACCTCCGCATCCTTCGCCTCACCGTTTACCAGTGCCGACTGCCCCAGCACCTTTTTGCCGCTATCCTCCACATTGCCGGCATAGCGCCAGTTGAGATACACCGAGGTACCTACCAACAACAGCACCGCCGCCACCACCGCACGCCGCTTCCATACCTGTTTCATGCCTGCTCTCCTCCTCATTTTTCCTATGACTTCCACTTGACCACTGAGATCTTGTCGCTGCTCAGTCCCGTCAGCACGGACACGGCGTTCACCACCGCCAGCCGCACACTGCTGCTGCCGGCCCCCTCGCAAACCACCACCGCCCCCTGATAGGTGGGGTAGAGCTGTTGGGTGACCACCACCTCCTGCCGTCCGCTGCCGCGGTTGACGGTGAGCACCTGCTTTTCCTGCTTGGTCTGACCGCTGCTGCTGTCGGAGAGGCTGCTGTCCTCCGCCAGACGCAGGGTGGAGCCGGCCCGCAGCGTCAGCATGATCCGCACGCGGCCCACGCCGTCGATGGCGCCCAGCACCTCCGCCATGCGCTTCTCCGTCTCCTCCAGAGAGAATACCTCCCACAGCGTCTCGCCGCCGTCGCCGGAGGTCTGTGCCTTACCGCCGGTGGGCAGCAGCATCAGCACCACGCCCAGCAGCACGACCAGTGCCGCCAGCCGGTATTTTTTCAGCAGTCCCGTCCATTTCCCCAGCTTCATACGTCACCTCATCTAAGGCGTCCGCCACGTCTGCCGCTCCTCGCCGATGCCCAGCTCGGCGGCGATACAGGCGGCCAGCGCCTCATCTCTCTCCACGTCCAGCGTCACGGCGCAGGGATAGGGTACACCGGAACGCAGCTCCGTCTCCACCTCCGCGTGACAGGTCACTCCCAGCGCCGCGCCCTTATCCGATATATATGCAGCCGTCCGCTGCTCTATGATAGCGGCCAGCTCTGCCGCGTCCGCCGCCCGGTAGGTCTCCGTCAGCGCCTGTATCTCCTGTGCGTAGTTGTCATAGGACGCGGCAAAGTCCGGAAAGTCGAACCCCAGCACCGGCCGGAGGATCACCAGCATCAGCACCACGCCGCCGGTGGTGCGCACGATGGGCCGCAGACGGCCCTTTGGTACCAAAGCATACAGGATCGCCAGCACCAGTCCGGCTGCGATGATGGACAGCAGCCATGTCCGCAGCACCCCGATCATGGGAGCACCGCCGATACAGAGGAGGTGATGGAGATCAGCAGCAGCAACGCGCAGCTGCCGGTCATGCCCAGCATCAGGCCGAAGGCCGTACCCAGCGCGTCGATCAGCCCCGCCAGCGGCCCCTCGGTGATGGTGCCTGCCAGAAATGCCGCCAGCTTATACAAAAGGTACTGCACCGCCATCTGGAGGAAGGGCGTCAGGCAGATGGACAGCACCGCCAGCATCCCGAAGATGCCGATAGCGCCCTTCAGCACACCCGCCCCCGCCAGCACCGTCCCCGTGGCCTCGGAGATAATGGAGCCTACCACCGGCACCGCCGCGGAAATGACGGAACGTGTCATCTGCACCGTCATGGCATCTGCCGCACCGGCGGCAACGCCGGTCAGGGTCAGAAAACCGGTGAACAGCAGCATCGACGCCGTCAGCGCCCACGTCACCGCCCTGCTGATGCCCGCGCCGATCTTTTTCAGGCTGTGTCCCGGCACCATGGCGTCGGCGGCCGCCGCCGCGATACAGCCGTACAGCAGCGGCAGCAGCAGCCGTCGGATAACGGTGAGCAGCAGGTTGGTAAAGAACACGGTGGCGACCTGCTTGGCACTGGCAGAGGCGATGCCGCCGCTGGCCGCCACCGCCGCCGAAAGCGTGGGCAGCAGCGCCTTGGCGAATATGTCCAGCTCCTCCATCGTCTCCACCCCCAGTCCCATCATCCGTTGGAAGTCCCCGGCGGCAACGAGGGTGATGGCCAGCGCCCCCGCCACCGGAACGACCTGCGGCACAGCGGGCTGCGCCGCCGCCGCGAGGAAGCTCTCCGCCACGCCGCACAGCAGCACTACGCCCAGCAGCAGTGCCGCGCCGGATGCCTTCTCCCGCAGCGCCGCACCCAGATATTGCCGGGCCTCCTCCCACAGCCGGGCCACTCCTTCCGTCCATGCGGTGTGGTCGGCGCACTCGTTCAGGCCCTCCAGCCGGGAGGCCGTCTCCGGCGGCAAGGCGTCCGTCACGCTGTCCGGTACGGCTGCCGCCAGCGCTGGTACGACCAACAGCCACAGCAGCACCGCTGCCGCCAGCGCCATGCGCACGCCCCTCATAGCAGCCCCCGCAGCATATCCCACGCCGCCTGAAAAAGCGGCAGGGAGACAAGGATGGCGATGACAGCCCCCGCCGTCTCCACCAGAGACGCCATGGCGCCCTCCCCCGCGTCCCGGCACAGGTCGGAGCCTGTCCGGCTGACGAGAGCAACGCCCACCGTCTTGACCAGCGGCACAAACAGCTCCGCAGGCAGCTGTCCCCCGCCCGCCAACTGGGTGAGAAAGTCCCGGATCTCCTCCAGCGGCTCCGCCAACAGCAGCAGCGCCGCGCCGCAGACCGCCAGTGCCAGCAGCAGCGCCATGTCCGGATTTGTCCGCTTCAGCAGCACCGCCAGCAGCGCTCCCGTAACGCACAGGGCGCAAAAACGCATGACCGCTTCCATCTCTCACAGTGAAAACAGGGTCTTGACCAGCTCGAACAGGTCGCTGATCTGCTGCACCAGCATCATCAGCACCACCACCAGCCCCGCCAAAGTGGTCATCAACGCCTGTTCCTCCCGCCCGCTGCGTACCAGCAGCAGGTTCAGCACCGCCACCAGAATACCGACGGCGGCAATCTTGAAGATCAGATCAACATCCATGTCGTACCTCAAATCAGTAGGATCACCAGCAGCCCGGCGGCGGAAAACAGCGCCGCGCCGGTGAGCCGGCGATCCCGTCTATCCTCCTGCTCCCGCTGCTCCCCCAACCGGCGCAGCCGGAGCTGTGCGTATTCCAGTCCTGCCAGCAGGTGCGTCTCGTCGCCGGTAAGCTCCACCGCCAGCAATATCTCCGCCGCTTCTCTGTCCGGCAGCTCCGCAAAGGCCTTTTGCCATGCAGCATATAAAGGAGTATGGCCCTCCACCTCTCGCAGGACGGCGGCGAAGTATCCGCCGCAAGCCTGCCGCCGGGTCAGCTCGGTCAGCAGCGGCGTCATGGGTTGACGCTGCCAGCGGATGGCCGATGCCATGTGTCCCAGCGCCTGCTGAAGTGAGCCTACCAGCTCCCGGCGCTGCCGCAGCTGCCGCTGCCGCGCCGCAAAGCCCCAGACGGCGGCAGCGCCGATCAGCGCCGCCCCCAACAGCTTGCCGGTCACAGCGGCTCTGTCCGGTACACCCGGCGGCCATGCTCCACGGTGATGGTCACCAGACGCAGGAACACCTGCATCTCCAGCAGCTTAGCGAACAGCGGCTTGCGTGCCAGCTCCTCCCGGTCGGCGGCATGGATGGTGGCCAGCAGCGCCACACCGCAGTTGGCGGCGGTCAGCATGGCCCGCAGATCCTCCTCCGCCGTGATCTCGTCCACCGCGATGATCTGCGGGTTGGCCGCACGCAGCAGCATGATAACGCCCAGCGCCTTGGGGCAGCCGTCCAGCACATCGGTGTGCGCGCCGACCTCCAGCTGCGGCACGCCCCGGTACATGGCGGCCAGCTCGCCCCGCTCATCCACTAATCCCACCCGGCAGGCGGGGCGCGTCTCATTTCCGTCGGACAGGGCGCAGATCATGTCCCGCAGCAATGTGGTCTTGCCCGCCCCCGGCGGCGCCAGCAGCAGTGTGCTGGGAAAGCCCTCCGGCCCCCACAGCTCCGCCAGCAGCGGCTCGGATATCCCCCGTATCTGGCGGCTGATGCGCACGGTGACGGAGGAGATATCCCGCAGGTTGGTATTGACGCCGGCGCGGAGAACGGCTGTGCCGCATACGCCGATGCGAAAGCCGCCCCGCCCGATGAGATATCCCTTGCTCAGCGTGTCCGACACGGCGTAGCGGGAGTACCCCGTCACCATATCGCATAGCTGCTCCAGATCCGACTGTGTGACCAGCAGGCGCGGCAGCTCGTCGCTGACGAGTACCTCCCCCTCGCAGGTCAGCACCGTCATGGGCCGCCCGGTACGGAGGCGAAACTCCTCTGCCTGCGCCTTGCGCCAGTCCGGCAAACGGCGTGCCGCCTGCTGCCAGCGGATCGGCAGCAGCTCTGCGGCCTGCTCATACCGTGCGATGGCATAACTCAACTCCATGCTCTCCGCTCCCCTCCTGTGTGTTATTAACTTGTATGACGGCTCGTCCCCGAATATGCCGCACAGCGCCCTTGGGCGCAAAAAAAGAACACAGCGGCGTAACCGCTGTGTTCTTTTTTACATTCAATGGTTCCAGGCAGCCTGCATCAGAAGGATGGCGATGGCCCCTGCGACGAGGAACGCGCCTGCGATGAGCAATGCCGCTTTCAGAGCGCCGCCCACAGCAGCCCGGCGCTGGTCATCGGTGAACGCCTCTCCGTTTTCCCACGGGCGGTCATCGTTGCCCTCCGGCTCCTCGGATTCCTTCTTTGCCTTGGGGATGCGGGGGAACAGCATGGGCATCGGCTCAAGGCCGCTCATATCCGCGATGGTACGACCGTCGTCGTCCTCATATGTCCGCTTTTTGGCCATCACTTATCGTACAGATGGCACGCCACAAAGTGACCCGGCTCCAGCTCACGCTGGACGGGAGTCTCCTCCTTGCAGCATTCCATGCAGTTGGCGCAGCGGGTGTGGAACTTGCAGCCCTTGGGCGGGTTGGCGGGAGACGGGATGCTGCCCTCCAGCACGATACGGTTCATCTTCACCGTGGGATCGGGGATGGGGATGGCGGAGAACAGCGCCTTGGTGTAGGGATGCAGCGGGTTGCGGAAGATATCCTCCGTTGCGCCGTATTCCACCAGATTGCCCAGATACATGACGCCCACCGTGTCGGAGATATGCTCCACCACGGACAGGTCGTGGCTGATAAACAGGTACGTCAGTTTGTACTTCTCCTGAATGTCCTTCAGCAGGTTGATGATCTGCGCCTGAATGGACACGTCCAGCGCGGACACCGGCTCATCGCAGACGATGAACTCGGGGTTCAGTGCCAGCGCACGGGCAATGCAGATACGCTGCCGCTGGCCGCCGGAGAACTCGTGGGGATAGCGATCCTTGTGGAAGGGCTGCAAACCGCAGTTGTCCATGACCTGATCGATGTAGTCGTCAAACTCCGCCTTCGGCACCAGATTGTGCTCACGCACCGCCTCGCCGATGATCTCGCCCACCGGCATACGGGGGGACAGAGAGGAGAACGGATCCTGGAAGATGATCTGCATCTTGGTACGCAGGGCACGCATCTCCTTGGGGGACAGGTCATAGACCTCCTGCCCGTTGAACAGCACCTGACCGGCGGTTTTATCGTCGTACAGCCGGAGGATGGTGCGGCCGGTGGTGGTCTTGCCGCAGCCGGACTCACCCACGAGGCCCATGGTGGTGCCGCGCTTGAGGTTGAACGTCACGCCGTCCACCGCCTTGACGTGGCCGACGGTGTGGGAGATCATGCCGCTCTTGATGGGGAAGTACTTCTTCAGGTGGTTGACCTGCAGGATGTACTGGGGATCATACTCCACGGGGGTGAAATTGGGATCCTGAAACGGATTGTCCTTATGCGCAGCCATCTTATTCACCCTCCTTTTTATTCTCTGTGCCGTTCAGCACTCTCTCTACCTGATCCTCCAGATCGGGGCGCTTGCCGTCATAGTAGCGGTAGCAGGACACCCGGTGGGTGGGAGAAATGCTGATCTCGCAGGGATATTCGCCGTTGCAGCGCTCCAGGCACATCTCGCAGCGATCCTTGAAGTAGCAGTAGTTCGGCATATTGATGGGGTTGGGAACCTTGCCGGGGATGGAATAGAGCTTGTCGACCTGCTTGCCGACCACCGGCTTGGAAGCCATCAGACCGATGGTGTAGGGATGGGCGGGATGCGCGAAGATCTCCTCCGCCGTGCCCTGCTCCACGATGCGTCCCGCATACATGACCACCACATAGTCCGCCATCTCGGCGATGACGCCCAGATCGTGGGTGATGAACATGATGGAGGAATTGATCTTATCCTTCAGGTTGCGCAGCAGATCGAGGATCTGTGCCTGAATGGTCACGTCCAGCGCCGTGGTGGGCTCGTCGGCGATGATCAGACGGGGATTGCACGCCAGTGCCATGGCGATCATGACACGCTGACGCATACCGCCGGACAGCTCGTGGGGGAAGTTCTTGTACACGCCCTCGCTGTTGGCGATGCCCACCATCTCCAGCAGCTTGATGGTGCGTTCCTTGATCTGCTCCTTGTTGAGCCCCTCCTCGTTGTGGAGGGTCAAAACCTCATTGAGCTGGTCGCCGATGCGGAACACCGGGTTCAGCGCCGTCATGGGCTCCTGGAAGATCATGGAAACGAAGTTGCCGCGCAGATGCTGCATCACACTGTCCGGTGCCTTCGTGACGTCGTAAGCCTTGTCGCCCAGATTCAGGCGGATCTCACCCTCCACGACCTGACCCTGCGGACGCTGCAGGAGCTGCATGATGGACAGGCTGGTCACGGACTTGCCGCAGCCGGACTCGCCCACGACGCCCACGGTCTTGCCCACGGGGATGTTGAAGGAAATGCCGTCCACGGAGTGCACCGCGCCCACATCGGTGAAGAAGTAGGTGTGCAGGTTGTCGATCTCCAGAACGTTGGCCTCGTCCTTCATCTGGGTCAGATACTCGCTCTCGGGTACGTTTTTACGCTTGTGCTGCTTTTCCAGTTGATTGGTGATCTTGCGGTTTTCTTTGGAGATGCGGCGGGATTCCTTTGCGGAAAGATAGCCGTCATTCTGCTTTTTAGCCATTTCTGATGCCCTCCTTCCTTAGCGCTTCATCTTCGGGTCGAACGCGTCGCGCAGACCGTCGCCGACCAGGTTGAAGGCGAGGACGGTGAGCAGCAGCAGCATACCCGCGGGGATCCAGATGAACCAGTAGGTCGTCAGCGTATGGGTATTATTAACGTCGTTGATGATGTTGCCCCAAGAAGCGAAGGGGAACTTAACGCCCAGACCCAAGAAGCTCAGGGTAGCCTCCATGATGATGACGGAGCCCAGACCCATGGTGCAGTTCACGATCAGCTGAGGGATGACGTTGGGGATCAGGTGCTTGAAGATGCGGCTCTTGACGCTGATGCCGCAGGCCTCGGTGGCGGTCATGAACTCCTGCTCACGCAGGGACAGGATCTGACCGCGGACGAGACGGGCGATACCCGCCCAGCCGAGGATACCGAGAATGAGCATCAGGTAGATCAGTCGTCTGCCGGGCTCCACGCGCATCGCGTCCATGGCGGCACCGAGGATCAGGATGATGGGCATGGAGGGGATGCAGTAGAAGATATCCACCAGTCGCATGATGAGGTTATCCACCCAGCCGCCGAAGTAACCGGCGACACCGCCGAGGATAACGCCCAGAACGGTCTCAATGATGATGACGATGAAGCCGATCATCAGGGACACACGGCCGCCGTACATCAGACGGGTCAGCATATCCATGCCGTAGCGGTCTGTACCCAGCCAATGCGTGGAGCTGGGGAACTGGTAGGAGTCGTACTGACGGGAGGCCTGCTGCTGGCGGATGACCCAGTTGGCGTGGTTCTGGCTGCGCTCGATGGTGTACTCCATCGTAGCGGAGGACTCCACGGCCGTGCCGTCGTCGGGCAGCACATCGTCCGTTGTGCCGATGCCGCCCTCTTCCCCGTCGACCACAGGTGCAACGGCGGCGTCCACCACCAGAGACTCGTCGGTGTAGACGAACTTCGTCTCGCCGGCTGCGATGGTGTCGATCAGCTTTTCCTTAAAGTCACGGGACAGGAACACGTCGGGCAGGATCGCCTGCACGATGTAGCGGCTGACATACGCCACCTCGGTGTCGCCCTGCAGCACGCTGCCGTCCTCGTCGATGACATAGTCCACACCGTCCACGGTGAAGGTCTTGACGGCGGGCTCGGCAGGCGCAGCAGGCTCGGTGGGCTCCACAGGTGCAGCGGGTGCGTCCGGGGTCTCGCCCTCCTCCTCAAGGGCTGCGTAAGACTTCAGCGCGGCATAGATGAACTCGAAGCTCAGCGCATCGCCCTCGTTGGAGGGGCTGACCACGTCCTTGTAGGCGATACCGATCATCGCGCCGCCGGTGGCGATGGAATAGAAATCCTTGCCCTCCGGGGTCAGGGTATAGTCCGTACCGCTGTAGGAGAAGGTCTCGCTGCTTTTCTGAATCGCGAGCATAGTCTGCGCCTGCACAGGGCCGGTAAACTTATCGGCATCCTTTGCCTTGTAACGGAAATCGGTGTTCTCCGTCACCACGGCAAATTCCTTATTGATCTGATCATCGCGGTAGAAGAACTCATCCTCGCCGTAGGGGGAGATGAGGCCGCCGATGAAGGAGAAGACGAACATGAAGATGAGGATGCTCATGCCCACCACCGCCAGGCGGTTGCGGAAGAAGCGCTTGGCGACCAGCGCGCCGGGGGACAGTACCTTCACGCGGCGATCGTCGTTGAGGGAATAGTGTTCCTCATTGCCGCCGGAAGGGGTGTTGTCCTGCTTGGCGTACTTGTCCTGATTGTCTTCTGTCGCGCGCTTGGCGGCGTTCTCCGCCATACCGGAAGCGTGGAACGGCTTCTGGTTATTCTGGTTTTTATCGTAATCAAAAACGCTCATGATCTTCCCCCCTTCTTAAGCGATGCGCACGCGCGGGTCAACCACGGCGTACAGGACGTCGGCGATCAGGTTGCCCAGCAGGGTCAGCACCGACAGGAACACGAGGTAGAACATGGAGAACGGGATGTCGCCGTTCACCATGGCCTGATAAGAGATGTAGCCGATGCCGGGGATGGCAAACAGCGTCTCCGTGATCAGCGCGCCGGAGAACAGGCCAGGCAGGCTGCCGCCGATGATGGTGACCAGCGGGATTAGGGTGTTGCGGAAGGCGTGGTGATAGACGACCTTCTTCTCAGAAAGGCCCTTGGCGCGTGCGGTACGGATGTAATCCGCGTTCAGCACCTCCAGCATATTGGTACGGGTATAACGCATCAGGGAACCGACGCTGATGACCACCAGCGTAACGATGGGCAGCACCAGATGGTGCGCCTTATCCATAAACTGCCCCCACGCGCTGAGCTGGTTGTAGTTACGGCTCACCAATCCGAACAGGTCGAACCAGCCGAGCCTGACGGAGAAGACCAGCTTCAGCAGTGAGGCGAAGAAGAACGTAGGCAGCGAGATACCTGCCAAAGCAATGATCGAAATGGTATAGTCGGTGCGGCTGTACTGCTTCGTGGCGGCGATGACGCCCAGAGGCACCGCAATGATGATCTCAAGGAAGAATGCAATGGCGCCCATCACGAAGGACAGCCAAATGCAGTCGTTGAACTTCTCAAGCACGGGAACGGTGTAGAACCAGCTTTCGCCGAACTCACCGCGGATGGCTGTACCCAGCCAGGAGAAATAGCCGGGAACGATGTGCTTATCCATGTTGTACATGGCTTCGAGCTGGGCCATCCAGTCCTCAAAGCTCTGAGAACCGGGATTCTGAGACTTCTGACGTGCCATATTCTCGATGTAAGAAGTAGGCAGGCAACGCATCAGTGCGTAGATAATGAATCCCACAAAGAATAGGATCACGATGGAAATCAAAATTCGTTTTACTATGTACTTTCGCAAGCAAATTACCTCCGTTCTGATGTGCGCTTTCAGTTGCTCTCTCTCAAATCCCGCTGCACACCAAGCAGCGCTCCTCGCGGGAGAAGCGCTCCTTGCCGCGCAGTTGGGGCAGCCCGACGGCCGGTAAAGACCGCCGGGCTGCTCGCTTGGTTCAGATCAAATTGTCGGAATTTCCAACGGTTTGATCGTTAGTTGAGCTCGATATTCTCGATCTCGCTGTACCACTTGTAGAAGGTGGTGATGTCGGGGGTAACAGTGCTCATGTTCACGCGCTCGGTGGAGAAGATGATCGCGTTCTGGCGCTGATACACGGGAACCTCAACGGCCCAGTCAACAACGATGTCAAGGCAAGCCTTGTACATGGTCTTACGATAGTTCTGATCCAGAGACTCGCGAGCGGTCATGATCAGGTTATCCAGCTCGGCGTCCGCGATGCAGTACATCTTGTTGGAGCCGCCCTGCGCAGCACCACCAAAGGGGTTCTTACCCGTGCTCAGGTCGCCCTTGCAGTTAGCGACGTCGGAGTAGTAGATCTGATACATATCCGGGTCAACGGTAGCACTCCAAGCGGCGCACCACATATCGACCTGGTGGGCATCGATGCCGGTCCACAGGCCGGAGGAGTCGCTCAGGTCGGTGATGATCAGGTTCATGCCGATAGTCTCCAGAGCCTTCTTGGCCTCAGACACCATCATGAAGGAGGGGTGATCGCCGGAACCGTCAGCGGGGATCTGCAGCTCGTACTCCAGCTTAGCGCCGGCGGGAGCAGCAGTCAGCTTGCCATCGGTCACGGTGTAGCCGGCAGCCTCGAAGTAGCCCAGAGCAGCCTGCAGAGCAGCGGCGTAGCGCTCGTCAGCGGACATGCCGGAGGTGTAGATGTCGTTGCCGTTCACGTCAACGGAGAAGGCGACCTTGTAGCCGTCGTCCGTGGGCTGAGGAGCGGCCCAGGAGGTGTTGGAGATGGGGTAGTTGATGACGCTGGCGCGCTCGCCGTAGTAGGACTCGATCGCCACGTCACGATAGACGGAGAAGACGGTGGCGAAAGCCTTACGCAGGTTCTTGGAGGCATCGCTGCCGGGCTCACCGCCGACGTTGACGCAGGCGGCGCTCATGCCCAGATAGCCGTAACCCAGGTTATCCACGGTGTCGGTGGTGACCTTGTCGCCATCCACGCCGGAACCGTTGTTGGCCTTGGTGATGGCATCAACAGTATCGTTGGAGAAGGTGGGATCGGTGATGTCGATGGTGCCGGTGATGACGCCGTTCAGCTTATCATCATCGCTCATGCACTGCTGGAAGTTCAGGTACTTGGTCTTGGGAGCGCCCAAGAAGTAGTTCTCATTGGCCTCGAAGTAGACAACGCCGTCCTCGTACTTCAGGAACTTGTAGGGGCCAGCGCCCATGGGCTCGGTGGTCTTAGCGCGGACGCTGCTCAGATCGCCCTTGGGGAAGCCGAACTTGTTGTTCTCAGCGTCGAACTGAGCGGTATCGCCGTAGTAGTGCAGAGGAGCGATGGTCACGCCCAGCTGATAGATAGCGGTAGCGTCGACCTTGTCCAGCGTAACGGTCATGCTGTAATCGCCGGTCTTCTTGATACCGGTGATGCTGTCAGCGGACTCGCCGGTCTTGACGCCGGTGGTGGGATAGTCGTTGTAGACGTCAGCGTCCATCATCGTGGACAGAGCGTCGGAGTTGCCGACCTCCTTCTCCATAGCGGAGAAGACCCAGCCGTACTGGTTGCCGATCGCCATGGCGAAGTCCTGAATGGTGGCATCCTCAGCCAGACCGTCAAAGCCCCAGTTGGCAGCGGCGCCGGCGATCTCGCCTTCCTTATTCAGACCACCCTCAACGCAGGCGGCCACGATGCCCTCAGCAAAGGGAACCAGGCCCTTGTCGAAGTTGTCCCAGAACTTGGTCTGCTGCTCCTCGGTCCAGTAGGTGAAGTCGGCGTTGTCACGACCGGCAGCGGCCAGAGCCTTCGCCAGAGTGGTCATGCCGGCGCGGTAAGCAGCCATGCCCTGAATGGGAGCGGCGTACAGCGTGGAGTTGCCGTCATAGGTGGGGTCGCACAGGACGTACATGGAGAAAATGACGTCGTCGATGGTGACCTTCTCACCGTCGGAGAACACCAGATCCTCGCGCATCTTGAAGTTGTAGTCGACAGTGCCGTCGTCCTTCTGGACGATCTCGCAGTCAGCGGGACCATAGTAAGTATAGTCGGTGCCGTTGTAGTTGTGGGTCTCGCCCTCGATGCCCTTCATGATGATCTGGCCCTGACGGTCGCTGTTCAGCATACTGAGAGAGGTCATGACCCAGACATCCTGGTCATACTCCGTTTCGGAGAAGAAGGGGGAGAACTTCTGGTTGAACGCGGAATAGCCGACAACCAGCGGGGTATCCTTGCTCTCATCGCCGTTGCCATCGGGGTTCTTCTGCTCGCCGCAAGCGGTGAACAGGCCCACGCACATGACGAGAGACAGGATCAATGCAAGTGCTCTTTTCATTGGATCTAACTCCTTTTCAATATTTTTGCTTCAACGGGTGTTTACCCATGATGCACAATTGGGGTTTCCGCGCAAGCCGTGCGCGGAAAAAATGGGGAATACCTTCTTTTTCATTTGACTGACGCCATCCCAAAGACGCCAGCTATTTTGGCTATTATACCATAATCCTATGGTGCTTGTACAGTCTTTTTTACGATTCTGTCGTTATTTCGCCATTCCCCTCTGCCGGTTCCCACCGGCTTTGCAGCACCAGGCGGCGCGCAAACAGTGCTGCCGCAACGGATACAGCCTTCAGCAGCAGGTACAGCGCCGCCATGAGGCCGTGTCCGCCTGCGCCGGACAACAGCAGGTATACGACCTCCGCAGCCGCGCCCACGCCCGCCAGGATGGCCTCCGCCATACACCGGCCCGGCAATGCCTTGACCGTGGCCTTGTAGACATACGCCCGCATGGGGTACTCTCTCGCCTGCCACCGGGTCATGGCCCACACGACGCTGCCGGTCAGTCCCACCTCCGCCACGTAGGGCAGCAGCAGGTAGAAGCTCCCGCCCATGCCCGGCGCGGGGATGCATCCGCCAGTCACCACCGATACCGCCATCACCGCCGCCAGCAGCCACAGCCGCCGCAGGAGCGCGGTACGCTCCTGCGGTGAGGCAGTGCAGACATAGCAGGCGCCGGTGTAAATATAGTTGCCGGATACATCGCGGTAGAAGTCATTGAGATGCGCGCGGCGTCCCCGCCGCTTTTTCTCCTCCGCCATTACAGGATGCCGGTCATGTCATAGCTGTCCAGCCACTCCTCGGCGGCGGCGCAGACGGTACGCAGGCAGTTCTCCTCGAAGGGGGACTCCAGACCGGCGTTCTTCAGCAGCTCGGTAAAGGTGCGGCTGCCGCCCTGCTCGGTGTAGGCCATGTAGTGCTTCCACGCGTTGCCCAGATCCTTCTGGATCATCGCCCAGAACTCCAGAGACACGGTCTGCGCCAGACAGTAGTCGATATAATAGAAGGGGCTGGAATAGATGTGGTGCTGACGCTGCCAGCGGCGGCCCTCGGTGTAGAAGGGGATCTCGCCGTCCATCTTCACCCAAGGCATATAGATGCCGGTCAGCTCCTTCCACGCGGCGTTGCGCTCCGCCGGGGTCATGTCGGGCTTCTCATACACGATGTGCTGGAAGTGATCCACCATGGTGCCGTAGGGGATGAAGGTCAGAGCGCCTGCCAGATGGCTGTACAGGAACTTGCGGGTATCGGGGCCAAAGAAGCCCTCCGCCCACGGCCATGCGAAGAACTCCATGCTCATGGAGTGTACCTCGCAGCCCTCCAGCGTCGGCCAGATGTAGCTGCTGGGGATACGCTTGCGGTTGCTCCAGTCGGCAAAGGCGTGGCCGGCCTCGTGGGTCACCACCTCCACGTCGTGCTGGGTGCCGTTGAAGTTGGCGAAGATAAAGGGTACCTCATAGTCGCCCAGGTTGGTGCAGTAGCCGCCGGCCTGCTTGCCCTCGGTGCTCAGCACGTCCAGCAGCTCATTGTCCAGCATGGTGCGGAAGAACACCTTCGTCTCGGGGGACAGCTCGCCGTAGAACTTCATGCCCTGTGCCAGAATATCGTCGGGCGTACCCATGGGGCAGGGGTTGCCGGAGCGGAACTCCAGCGCCAGATCCGCGAAGCTCAGGGGATAGGTCTTGCCCAGACGCTCCGCCTGCTTGCGGCAGATCTTGTCCGCCACCGGCACCAGATACTTCTGCACGGCGGTGCGGAATTTCTCCACGTCCTCCTTGGTGTAGCAGTTGCGGTTCATGCGGTAGTAGCCCAAGGTGGTGTAGCCCTCGTAGCCCATCTTCTTGCCCATGGAATCACGCAGATGCACCAGCTTGTCGTACAGCTCATCCAGCTCCGCCGCGTGCTCCATGGACCACTTGGCGTCGGCCTGCCACGCCGCCAGACGGCGGGCGTCATCGGGGTCGCTCTTGAGGGGCGTCAGCTGGGACAGGGTGTAGGTCTTGCCCTCAAAGGGGATCTGGGCGGAGGCCAGCAGCTTCTCGTACTCCTGGGTCAGGTCGTTCTCCTGCTGCATCTCCGGGATGATCTCCGGCTTAAAGCACTTCCGGGCGATCTCGGCGTTCAGGAACATCAGGTCGCCGTACTCCGCAGAGAAGTCCTTGCGGAACGGGGAGTCCAGCATGGCAGCCTTCCACGCCTGCTCATACTCCTCCAGCTCCGGGCCGAAGGTATTCCAGAACTTCTCCTCCCCGTCGTAGAAGGTGTCGCGGGTGTCGATGGAGTGGCGGATGGAAGCCAGCGTGGCCTGCGTCTCCACGGTGCGGGACGCCGCCTCCTTCTCCAGAAAGACCTGCCGCGCCTCCTCGTAGGAAGCCGCGCTCTTCAGACGTTCCGTCAGCTGGCTCATCTGCTTCTTCAACGCCTCCGCGTCCGGACGGGTATAGGGCATCTCGGAAAACTTCATGTCTTGTTCCTCCTTGTAGAATTATAATAAGTCTATGCACGGCGGCGGCGCTCAGCACCGGGCCGTGGGGCTATACACTATTGCTGGCGGTTGTAGATGGCGCTGACCGCCCGCTTGTTCCCGCCGATAAAGACGACTGCCGTCACCGTTGTCATGGCCATGAAGACCGACAGCACCAGCCGGGCGGGCAGCAGCACCGTCAGGGCGCCCGCCAGCAGCTGACCGGTCAGGCTGCCCACGGTGTTCAGCATATTGAACGCACCGTTGAACCGCCCCTTCTTCTCATCCGGCACATAGCTCTGGGTGGCGGAGATGCGGATGGTGTAGCTGGTGACGCCCAGCAGTCCGTTACACAGGCACATCAGCATCATCACCGGCACGGGCATAAAGAGGTATGTTCCCTCCAGCAGGGAGATGACCACATATACCGTCAGGGCGATGGCATACTTCCGGTGGGTGGGGAGCTGCACCTTGTAATGCACCAGACCGCCCACGGTACGGCCCACCACCATCATGCCCCACACCATCATGTAGACGTACTCGCCGTTGTCGAAGGTGCTTTTGAAGTAGGGCAGCGTGATGACCTGCGACGCGCCGCTGGCCAGTGAGCTGAAGGCAAAGTAGCACGCCACCGCCAGCAGGCCCTTCTCGCTCCACAGGAAGCGGAAGCCCTCTCCGATGTCCCGCAGCAGCCGCCGGGCAGAGGACTCCCCTGCCGTCACTGTGGCGCGCTGCATCTCGATGTACCGCTCCTCCGCCCGGATCTGCGTCTCCGCGATGGCGGCGGTGAGGAAGCACACGGCGTTGGCGCCCAGCAGCGGCGCGATGCCCACCTTATTGTACACATAGGTAGAGACGGGGATCATCACCGCCGACAGCGTCTCCAGCACGCTGGCGATGGAGTAGGCCTTGGAGTAGTTGCCCTCTGTGATGAGCATGGGGTAGAAGCTCTCATAGGCCACCATATAGATGCTGTTGATGGTGCCGATGATAAAGCACCAGACGGCCAGTATCGGAAAGCTGAACCACCCCTGACTCAGGATCAGCGCCGCCGTGGCGTAGATGCCGGCGGAGATAAAGTCCAGCGTGTAGATGGTGCGCTTCCGGGAGAACCGGTCTAATATGGCGCCGGAGAAGATGGGCGCGATGATCTGGGGCGCCGTGAACGCCGCGATATAGATGGCGTACAGCAGGGACGACTGGGTGTAATCCAGCACCAGCAGGCTCAGCGCAAAGCCGGACATACTGTTGCCCAGCATGGAGACAACGCTGCCCAGTGTGATGATCGTAAAATCCCGGGTCCACAGAGGAGCCGCCGGTTTGAATGCGTCGTTTTTTGCCATGGATGTGTGCGAGCCGCACCGCCACCCCCAGTGCGCTCCTCTCCTTTCTTCGGATGAAATATTGTCGTGTGAGTAGACATTATAACGGATTTGCCCTCGAATGGCAAGCATCTTTCGCCGGGCCGATGGTGCTTGCCACACGGCGCATCCCTGTGGTATAATGTACCGCAACAAAACTGTCCCTCTTTCGCGGACAAAGGAGGTCTTTCTCTATGATGCAGCACGCCGTCCAGCCTCTGCTGGATTTCATCGCCGCCAGCCCCAGCTGCTACCACGTGATCGCCAACACCGCCGCCGAGCTGACGGCGGCGGGCTATGCGCCCCTTTCCGAGCGGGAGCGCTGGACGCTGAAGCCCGGCGGGAGGTATTTTGTCACCCGCAACAGCTCCAGCCTCATCGCCTTCCGCGTGCCGGAGACCCTTACCGGCGGCTTCATGATGGCCGCCGCCCACAGCGACTCCCCCTGCTTCAAGCTCAAGGAGCACGCGGAGCTGCGGAGCAACGGCTACGTCCGCCTGAACACTGAGAAGTACGGCGGGATGCTGATGGCCACATGGTTCGACCGTCCCCTGTCCGTGGCGGGCCGCCTGTTCGTCCGGGAGGGCGGCGGCATCGCGGAGAAGCTGGTGGACATCGACCGCGACCTGCTGGTGATCCCCAGCGTGGCCATCCACATGAACCGCAGCGCCAACGACGGCATGAAGTATCAGGCCAATGTGGATACCGTTCCCCTGTTCAGCGCCGAGGACCCCGACGCCGCCATTCTCTCCATGGCAGCCGAGGCCGCCGGCGTCCGGCCGGAGGACGTGCTGGGACAGGATCTGTTCCTCTACTGCCGGGGCCGCGGCACGGTGCTGGGCGCCCACGGCGAGTACATCCTCTCCCCCAAGCTGGACGATCTGGCCTGCGCCTGGGGCTGCACACAGGGCTTCCTGTCCTCCGGCAACAGCGGCAGCCTGCCGGTGCTGTGCATCTTCGACAATGAGGAGGTAGGCTCCGCCACCAAGCAGGGCGCCGCCTCCACCTTCCTGCGGGATACCCTGCGCCGCATCAGTCTGGCGCTGGGACAGGATGAGGAAGCGTTCCAGACCACGCTGGCCCGCAGCTTCCTTGTCTCCGCCGACAATGCCCACGCTGTCCACCCCGATCACCCGGAGTACGCGGACACCGACAACTGCCCACGCATGAATGAGGGCGTGGTCATCAAGTTCAACGCCAACCAGCGCTATGCCACGGACGGACGCTCCTGCGCCGTGTTCCGCGCCATCTGCGCCGACGCCGGCGTACCGGTGCAGGTCATGGCCAACCGCTCCGACCTGCCCGGCGGCTCCACGCTGGGCAGCATCGCCGGTACGCTGGTGCCGGTGAGCACCGTGGACATCGGCCTTGCCCAGCTGGCCATGCACGCCGCGTGGGAGACCATGGGTACCGCCGACTGCGGCTATCTGGCAGACGCCATGGCCCGCTGCTTCGAGACGGTGCTGTAAGCACAAAAAAGATATCCCCTTCCACGCGGATGGGGATATCTTTTTTCGGTTTAGTTGCCGCTGCTGGGCCAATCGATGGGTACCATCTCGCCCATGACTACATAGCGGGCGTTGTCGAAATCGTAGGCACAGGTGGACAGCGTCAGGATGTTCCCGGTGGGCGTACCGACACTGGACTTGAACGTGGAGTTAGCGATGCACTCCTTGATGTAGTCCGAGGTCAGGCTGTAGTTGTACACCGTGGAGTCGTGGGGGGTCACCATACCGGCGAACAGATTCACCTTGTACAGCTGATTGGGGGTATACAGGTACATATAGGGATGGGCATCGTAGAAGGACTGCTGCCTATACTTAACGATGGGCGCAAACATACGGCCGGTCTTCATATTGTGGCCGTACACCAGATTGTTCTGGCTGGTAAAATTGGAATTGCACTGCCAATCCAGAAACACCGTGCCGTTCTTGTTGCTGGAGCCGTCGATGTCACGGTACAGGTAGTACTCGCCGCCCTCCTCCGCCGTCTGCACGATGGGGTAGTTCAGGCCGGTGTTGGCACAGTACAGCCAGCCCACCACGTCGGGGTACTTGGCCTGCAGCGTCGCAAAGTCTATGGTGATATAGTCCGGCTCCTGCGCGGCGGGCGGGGTGCTGTTATCGTCTGTGCCGGGGTTGTCATTTTCGGTTCCGGTGTTGTCCGGGCCCGGCGTCACCACCTGATCGATCAGGTCTTGCTGGTTTCGCTCGCTCTGCTTCTTCTCCATCATGTAACTGATGATCTTCACCGAGGAGAATACCAGCACAGCCAGCAGAAGCACCAGTACGCCGTAGTACAGCACCTTGCCGTTTTTGTGCTTGCCGTGCCGTCTGGATCTTTCGCTGCGCTCTGCAGAACGGCTCTGCATACGCTCCTGTCGGGAATGAGCGCCGCGCTCCTCGCGGCGTCCGTTAGGTCTATCATTCATGTAACAAGCCTCCTTGTCTCCGGTCATTGTAGCAGGTTTTACTTTTCAATGCAAGTTGTATTTGCAACGTGTAACCAAATGTAACAGTTTGTCTTTACTTTGCGCCGTTTTTGCGGTAGAATGCTTCTACACAACATTGGACGGAATGCCGGTACGATCCGTTCCGCGAAAAGGAGTTTTACTGCGATGATTTATTTCAACAGTGATTATCTGGAGGGCGCCCACCCTGCCCTGATGGCAAAGCTGAATGAGACGAACATGGTCCAGACCGTTGGCTATGGCGAGGACGAGTATTGCGCCGCTGCGCGGGAGAAGATCAAGGCGGTCTGTCAGGCGCCGGAGGCCGATGTCCACTTCCTGGTGGGCGGCACCCAGACCAACACCACCGTGATCGCCTCCATCCTCCGTCCCTGGCAGGGTGTGCTGTCCGCCGACAGCGGTCACATTAACTGCCATGAGGCAGGCGCCATCGAGTCCACCGGCCACAAGGTCATTACCCTGCCCGCCGAGAACGGCAAGATCACCGCCAAGCAGGTGGCGGACTATGTGGATTGGCACAAGAACGACGAGTCCACTGAGCACATCGTCCAGCCCGCCATGGTCTACATCTCCCACCCCACCGAGGGCGGCACCCTGTACACCAAGGCCGAGCTGACAGAGCTGTATAACACCTGCCGCGCCTGCGGTCTGCCCCTGTTCATCGACGGCGCCCGTCTGGGCTACGGCCTGATGGCCGACGGCACCGATCTGACCCTTCCGGAGATCGCCCGCCTGTGCGACGTGTTCTACATCGGCGGCACCAAGGTCGGCGCTCTGTTCGGTGAGGCTGTGGTCATCATGAACGAGGCACTGAAAAAGGACTTCCGCTTTATGATGAAGCAGCGGGGCGGCCGTCTGGCCAAGGGCCGTCTGCTGGGCATCCAGTTCGACGCCCTGTTTACCGACGATCTCTACTTCAAGATCTCCCGCCACGCCATCGAGATGGCCCACCAGATCCGGGATATCTTCGTCTCCGCCGGGTATCCCCTGCTGTTCGACTCCCCCACCAACCAGCAGTATCCCATCATGCCCGACGACGAGCTGGCCGAGATCGGCAAGAGCTTCGGCTACGAGTATTGGGAGCGGGTGGACGAGACCCACTCCGGTGTGCGGTTCTGCGCCAGCTGGGCCACCACGCAGGAGAATGTGGACGCCCTCCGCGCCGCCGTGCAGGCTTTGAAGAAGTAAGTACACCGCATAAAAGCGCCTCTGACCGATGGTCAGAGGCGCTTTTTTATAGCTTTTTCGCCGCGATATCGCACAGCCGGAGCCGGACACCGTTTTTCAGCGCCAGCTCGCCGCCCTTTTGCAGCAGCTTGTCCCGGTTCTTGGTGACCAGCTGCACCACCAGCTCGTCCTTTTTCTCCTGCGACATAGTGTTCAGCAGCGTCCGCGCCATGCCCACGGCCATGTTGGTATTGCCCGCCAGCACGTTGCCGAGGATGCCGCCCTTGCCGTCCTTCTCCAGCTTTTCCGCCAGAAGAGGCACCAGCAGCTCCGTCACGCTGTTGTAGTCGATATCGTCAATGAGGATCTTCAGCTCCAGCATAGGCTCACACCTTGGGGCCGGCCGCCGCCACCTCCGGGCTCATGTGGGTGTACTTCCTGAAGTTCTCCGCAAAGCTCTGCGCCAGTTTCTTGCAGCTGGCCTCGTAGGCCGCCTTGTCCTCCCACGTGTTGACGGGGATCAGCAGCTCAGAGGGTACGCCCTCGATGCTGGTGGGTACCTGCACGCCGAAGGTGGGATCGGTGACGAATTCGCTCTTTTCGATGGCGCCGGTCAGCGCCGCCGTCACCATAGCCCGGGTATAGCCCAGCTTCATGCGCTTACCGGTACCGTTCCAGCCGGTGTTGACGAGGTAGACCTTGGCGCCGGCCTTCTCCACCTTCTCCGCCAGCATGGCGGCGTAGACGGAGGGGTCCAGCGGCAAAAACGGCTCGCCGAAGCAGGTGGAGAACGTAGGCACCGGCTGGGTGACGCCGATCTCCGTACCGGCCACCTTGGAGGTGAAGCCGGACACAAAGTAGTACATAGCCTGATTCTTATCCAGCTTGCTGATGGGGGGCAGCACGCCGTAGGCGTCCGCCGTCAGGAAGATCACGTTCTTGGGTACGCTGGGGCTCATGCCGGACAGCTCCGCGTCGGGGATATACTCCACAGGATAGCCCACGCGGGAGTTGACGGCCAGAGAGTCGTCGTCAAAATCGAACTCGCGGGTGTCGGGATCCATGACCACATTCTCCACCAGCGCGCCGAAGCGGATGGCGTTGTAGATCTCCGGCTCCCCCTCCGGGCTGAGGTTGATGCACTTGGCGTAGCAGCCGCCCTCAAAGTTGAACACGGAGTCGTCTGCCCAGCCGTGCTCGTCGTCGCCGATGAGCATCCGCTGCGGGTCGGCGGACAGGGTGGTCTTACCGGTGCCGCTGAGGCCGAAGAACACGGCACTGTCGCCGTTTTTGCCGATGTTGGCCGAGCAGTGCATGGGGAACACGCCCTGCTTGGGCAGCACATAGTTCATCACGGAGAACACGGATTTCTTGATCTCACCGGCATACTGGGTGCCGCAGATCACCACCTCGCGGGCCTCGTAGTCCACCAGAATGGCGGCCTCGCTGCGGGTGCCGTCGATCTCCGGGATGCACTTGAAGTTGGGCGCGACAAGGATGGTGTAGTCCTCCCGGAAGTTCTTGAGCTGCTCCGCCGTGGGGCGGCGCAGGAGCTGGTGGATGAACAGGTTCTGGCTGGCCAGCTCGTTGACGATGCGGAACGCCTTGGTGTACTTGGGGTCGGCGCCGGCAAAGCCGTCGAAGATGAATATATCTCTCCCCTGCAAATATGCCAGCACCTTGGCGCGGATGGCGTCGAACTTCGCCTTCTCGATGGGGCGGTTCACCTTGCCCCACGCGATATCGTCATGGACGGCCGGGGTGTCCACGATGAACTTATCGTTGGCGCTGCGGCCGGTGTACTTACCGGTCTTGACCACCAGCGCGCCGGTGTTGGACAGCGTACCCTCGCCGCGGCGCAGTGCGTGCTCCACCAGCTGCGCCGGCGTCAGATTGCGGTACACCGCGCCGGCGTTTACCAGTCCCAGCTTTTCCAGTCCGTAGGTTTCCATTGCTCGTTCCTCCTGTATCATATCAGTCGTTTTGCTTGGCAGTCACACGCAAATGCAGCAGCGCCTCCAGCACGCCGCCGCCCACCGCCAGTGCCTTGTCCGAGGCGGTGGTACAGTACTCAGGGCGGCATCGCGGGTCAACATCACCGGATTTCATGCCCTTATGCACCGGCGTACCCTCCGGCAGGATGCCCCGCACCACGCCGTCGATGGTGCAGCGCATGGGCATACCGTTCACCTCGCCGGCCACGTCGCCAGCCTTTACCGCCGCGCCGATATCCAGCAGCTGATGGAACACGCCGTCCGCCGGGGCGCGCAGCACCCGTTCTCCGGCGTAGCCGCCGATGAGTCCGGGGATATTGGTATTGGGCAGGGCGCTGCCGTGATAGATGGCGCGTCCCAGCGTATGGCCGCGCATGGTCTCCACCACCGCGTGGCAGTCCGTCCCGGCGGTGAACCCAGGCCCTATACCGATGACCACCGGCGCGTCGGTGATGCGCGTACCCAGATTCCGCTTGGCGAGGATGGCGTCCACCACCGCGTCAGGGTGCAGCGTCTCGCGGCACGCGCCATCCGGGTCTGCCAGCACCGGGATCACGCCCTGCGCCAGCAGCGTCTCCGCCTCCGCCGCGTCCGACGCCCGCACCGCCGTTACGTCCTCCACCACCGTTTTCCCCAGCACGATGGCCTGTGAAAAGCACACCGTCCGCCGGATAGCGGTGGGCGCGGGCAGATCGGTCATCACGACCTCCATATGGCTGCGGAACAGCCGCAGTGCGATGCCGGTAGCGATATCTCCGGCGCCGCGGATCAAGACTCTCATGCGAAAAACCTCGTCTCCTATATTCAATGGTAGGATAACACTTCACCGGAAAAAGGTCAATCCCCGTTGACGTTTCCTGCTCCTCCTGATAGAATAGCGGTATGGAAACGAAAATGACGTACAACCTATCCTGCCGCCTGTTCACCGACGCTAAATGCTTCGGTCCGGGCGTAGCCCAGCTGCTGCACGCCGTGCGGGAGCTGCATTCGCTGCGCGCTGCGGCGCTGAGCATGGATATGGCCTACTCCAAGGCGTGGACGATCATCAAGAACTCGGAGAAGGCGCTGGGCTTTTCCCTGCTGGACTCCACCACCGGCGGCAAGGGCGGCGGCGGCGCGGCGCTGACGCCGGAGGGAGCACGGCTCCTCCGTGCCTACGACACGTTCTGCTCCCGGCTGCACGACGCGGCGGACGGTCTGTTTCAGGAGGAGTTTGCCCCCTTCCTCTGATACCATCCAGCTTTGCTATTTGACACAGGCGCTCCGGCTATCTTGGCCGGAGCGCCTGTTTTTCTGTTTGTCCGCCGTGCTTATTCCGCAACGCGGATGACCGCGTCGCCGCTGGTCGTCTCCAGCTCCCACACGCAGTCCGCGCCGGCGGTGCTGTCCACGTCGCTGTCGAGTTGGCCGCTGACCGTGCGGAATACCACATCCACCGGCACAGCCGGCTTCTCCGTCAGCATCAGCGTAATGCCGCCGCTGACCGTCTCCACCTCCAACTCCGCGGGTAAGACCTCCAGTGTCAAGCCCACCGTACCGCTGACGGTGTCCGCCTCCAGCTTCCCGGTACGGACGCTGCCGCTGACAGCGCCGCTGGTGGTGGCCAGAGAGATCTCCCCGGCGTTGGCGGCGCTGACGCTGATGGCACCGCTGACGCTGGATACATCCAATTCCTGAAGCGTCAGCGTGTCCTCCTCCGTCAGATCCACGGACACATCGGCGCTGACTGTATGGATATCCAGCTCGTGCAGCACCATGCTGCGGGGCAGCTTGACCGTCAGGTGTTTTTTCTGCGAGGCGCTGACCGTCAGCGGCTGGGAGAGGATATCCAGTGTGCTGTCGTCCTCGTCCACCCGCCACTCCATCTTCAGCGACACATCGCCGCCGTCCATCATCGTCTCCGAAAGCTCAATGCCCTGTCCGTCGTACAGCTCCACCGTCACGAGGCCGGATGTCCAATCAATGTTGATGGAACGGAACCCGTTGAGCTGGACGATATCCACGTTCCCGGCGCTGTACCCCTCATCGGGCTCCACCGTCCCCTCCCCGTCGGTACGGCTCGGCGGGGGCGTCTGTGTGCAGGCGGCCAGCGCCAGCGTCATGACCAGCGCCAGCAGCAGCGCGATGCCTTTTTTCATATGTGTATACCTCATTTCCGCAGTTTTTCCCAGATGGTGACCTGTCCCGTTTCACGGGTGCGGTCCATGTCGATGACCCGCTGGTTCCGGCTGCCCCGGAACTGGAGGGAGATGTCCTTCAGTTCCTTGACGAACCGCCCGTCCACCAACACGTTGATGCAGGCAAGCATCCCGTCCGTGGCCTCGCACCGGGGATAGCTGCCGTCACGCAGCAGCTCATCGTCCAGACGAAAGCCGGTGAAGCACCAGATGGTCTTGTCCGGGTACTTCTCCCGCACCTCCCGCAAAAGGGGCAGCAGTTCCCGTTGGTTCCGGGGCTCGAAGGGCTCGCCGCCCAGCACGGTCAGGCCGTTGATAAAGGGTTTGTCCAGCTCGGCGAAGATCTCCGCCTTCGTCTCGCCGGTAAAGGGCTTGCCGTAGTCGAAGTCCCACGTCTGGGGCTGGAAGCAGTCCGGGCAGTGGTTGGTGCAGCCGGAGACGAACAGCGTCACCCGCACGCCGATGCCGTTGGCGATATCACATTTTTTCAGTTCTCCGTAGTGCATAACGGCCTCCTATGGCAGGATCATACCAGATCCCCGCCGATAAATCATGAACAGAGTGAAAAAGGCGGGCGTCTGCCCGCCTTTTTTTGCGTTGCTTTTACAGGTGCAGCACGCGGTCTTTGATCTCCTGCGTGCGGCCCTGGTTCCAGAACTGGGTGCCGATGTAGCCGCAGG
>ERZ773181.621-NODE-621-length-36647-cov-7.017927_pt1 | contig 36647 bp, 30 predicted proteins | sample MGYA00581001_ERZ773181 | MGnify/ENA primary metagenome ERZ773181 (study PRJEB29015, sample SAMEA2737780) | human gut metagenome | biome: human gut; feature: human-associated habitat; material: faeces | place: China | collected 2012 ...
GATAAGAAAAATTCGTAGATTTCCTTTAAATTAGGAACATTCTACGAATTTTTATGTTTTCATGAATAATTCAGGATAAAAATTGATGATGAATTCAGTAAGTTAATGTATGAAAAAATAGGCCTATTTGAAAAGAAATTAAAGGTAGTGGTTTTTAACGAAATGTGTCTGAAATATGTTAACTGTGAGGATTGTTCAAAAGATAAAACATGTACTATTTATTTAAAGGAAATTAAAGACTTTTTAGAAAATGGAGTTACGTGTCCTAGATTTTGCGGAAATTACTTTTACATTTATGAAAAAATCGCTCGAAATTCTACCGACAAGAAGAATGACACATATAATTTAGAACGAAAGAGAGATTTGCTAGAGCACATTTATCAAATAGGCAAAGGAGAACATATAAATGGTTCAAAACTAGATGAAATTGAAAAATGTAAAAACAAATTAGTCTTGCATTACTTATCAAAAGAAACTAAAAAAGTTCCCTTGTGGATTATTCCAAATGCACTTACATTAGGGGAACTTCAGACTTTATTTTTGATGTTGGATACAGTATCTCAAAAAAGAATAGTTGCAGCCATGAAAAATTCCAACAAATTAAAAATTGACAATAAAGATATCATTAGTTTTTCAGGGCATATAGAACTAATACGCCAAATGAGAAATATTATTAATCACTACGAACCCTTGTTGCCTTTTTTAATTTCAGAAATGACAAACAAAAAGATAGAAGATTCGAAATTATTCATCACTTTAAAGTTGTTAGATGAGCAATTTTCTAAAATTGAGATTTCTGATTTAAAAGCTAATATGGATGTAAATAGCGTTAATTCAAAATCTAAACGGATTTTAGATTTTATGTTTCAAACTATAAAGGAAAACAATTCAAAATTTTTATAATCACAAAAAAATAAGAATATTGAGTCTTTTCAAAAATAAAAAGCGAGCCCTATCGATTGGTTACGATAGTGATTCGCTAGTTTGCCGTCTGATGACGACCTTCGTCACTGGTAATATACCACACATCTGTGAAAATGCAAGGAAATTATTAAGCACTAATTGAGCCCTTCTGATCCAAAAATAGTAATGTCATAATGAAACCAATTCATTTTTAATTTTTGTCATACTTTCTTTAATATTTGTTCCATGAAATACTGTAGCTGTACCTTCCACCAAGGCCAGTCATGATACACATCATAACCCCAGAAATCACACCAAGCCTCGATTTGTTGATTATAAAGGATGGAACTAAATTGTCTTAAAGATTCGACACATTCTTGTTCCCAATTGCCTTGTCCTACACAAAAAATCAATTTGGATTGTTTATACAATTCCATATAGGGATGGTCTAAAGACATATTTTTCATATAGGCACATGGATTATTATGATATGTATTTTCATCATGATAATCGCCATAGAATAATTCTGTATCATAAATACCAGATAGGGCTAATAAGGTATCGAATTGTGTAGGAAACCGGAAGATTAAATTTGCGGCATGCGTTGCCCCTAGACTTGCTCCAGTCACCATCCATTTATCATAGTTATCCATTTTCTCTTGTACACTAGGAATCAATTCTGAAAGAATATATTCAAACCACAACTCATGTTTCAACATACGCACCTTTGTATTATAAGGATAAGACCATGTTTCTAAATCCAAAGTATCACATGTAATAATCGTTAATTGATTGGCTTCGATCCATTTGGAAATTTCATGAATCATGCCTCGATCTTCCCATTCAAAGAAACGTCCATTTTGACTTGGAATAGCCAAACACAACTTACCGCCTTGACCATAGATTTTATATTCCATTTCACGATCCAAACAATTTGAATACTCTTTTATATATTGTACTTGCATGGTGTTACCCCTTTCATAAAATTTTTGTTTTATTATAGCACATTTTATTGAGTTTTAAGGTTTCTTGCTTTATAATTGTACTGTTTTTGACAGGAAAGTGAGTGACAGTATGTCCAATAAAGAAAAAATTCTTAACATTGCCGTTATCGCCCACGTTGATGCCGGTAAAAGTACGTTAGTCGATGCGTTTTTAAGACAAAGTGATGTATTCCGTGACAACGAAGAAGTTGTTAACTGTATCATGGACTCAAACGATCTAGAACGTGAACGTGGAATTACGATTTATTCTAAAAACTGTTCCGTTATTCATAACGGTGTAAAAATTAATATTGTAGATACGCCAGGCCACGCCGACTTCTCAAGTGAAGTTGAACGTATTATCCGCACCGTAGATACAGTTATCTTATTAGTCGATGCAAGTGAAGGTCCAATGCCTCAAACTCGTTTCGTATTATCAAAAGCTTTGGAAATTGGTTTAAAACCAATTCTATTGATCAACAAGATTGATAAGAAAGACCAAAGAGCTGAAGAAGTTGTCGATGAAGTTTATGAATTATTCTTAGACTTAAATGCGAACGACGAACAATTAGACTTCCCTATCCTTTATGGTGTAGCTAGAGAAGGACGTGTTCAATACGACCTTAAAACTCCAAGCGACAACATCGACCCATTATTCGATACAATCTTAAAACATTGCGATGTATATCCAGATATGGATGAAGAACCTCTTCAAATGCAAGTATCTGCCTTGGCATACGATGAATACATTGGTCGTTTAGGAATTGGACGTTTATATTCAGGTGTTTTAAAACAAGGACAACAATATATTCGTTGTAACCAATCTGGATTGAATGCCAAAGAAAGCTTATCTAAATTATTCGTATACAAAGGATTGTCTAGAACAAGTGTTCAAGAAGCACATTCAGGAGATATCGTTGTTATTGCGGGTATGCCAGATATCAGTATTGGTGATACAATCTGTACAGCCGATCACATTGAACCAATGGAACACATTGAAATTGAAGAACCAACTCTATCTATGAACTTCCATGTTAACTCAAGTCCATTTGCAGGACAGAGTGGTAAATATGTGACAAGTCGTAACTTAAAAGAAAGACTTGAAAAAGAACTAGAAGTAAACGTTGGATTAAAGGTTGAACCAACTGACTCAGCGGATTGTTTCAAAGTTAGTGGTCGTGGTGAATTACACATTTCCGTATTAATTGAAAATATGCGTCGTGAAGGTTATGAACTAGCTGTTTCTAAGCCAGAGGTTATCCTACACAAAGATGAAAATGGACACAAAGTCGAACCAATCGAAGAAGTTGTATGTTTAGCTCCAGAAGAATATTCAGGAACAATCATCAACAAATTAAATCTTCGTAAGGGTGTTATGCAAGACATGTCTGAAGAAAATGGATATGTTAAAATCGTATATACAGCACCTACTCGTGGACTATTAGGTTTCCGTTCAGAATTTATCAATGATACACATGGTGAAGGTACATTAGTACGTCGTATTAGTGGTTATGAACCATATAAAGGTGAAATTGCACAACGTATGGAAGGTGCTATGATTTCAACTGAAACAGGTGAAGCTATGACTTACGCTTTATGGAACCTTCAAGAACGTGGTCAATTATTCATTTCTCCACAAACACCAGTTTATGAAGGTATGATCATTGGTCAAAGCTCTAAAAACATCGACTTAGATGTTAACCCATTAAAGAACAAGAAATTAACAGCCATCCGTTCAAGTGGTCGTGATGAAGCCATGTTATTAACTCCACCAAAAATCTTCTCCCTAGAAGAAGCATTAGAATGGATCAACGATGATGAATTAGTAGAAGTTACACCAGATGCTATTCGTATCCGTAAAAAAGGTTTAACAGCTTTAGATCGTCGTAACTTATATCGTCAAAAGATGAATGCTCAATAAGGCTTGGATAATTCCAAGCCTTTTTTATTCAGCCCACTTTGTTGCTTATTTTTTAAAAATTGATACAATGAACGTGAAGGCAGTGATGTCTTTAGATGTGACTGGCATCTTTAAAAACTGTGGATATTGAGCCGTCCAAAAAGCTCAGCCTAGTGCTGTTATTACAGCGAGGGTGGCGACAACCGGTAAAGTCGTAGGTCATGGGTTGCCTGACAGACCCAGCCGATTGTTGTTTTTACAACGAGTCTGCGCAGTCAGAATGAAACCAGTTTAAGTGAAGATAGAAATGGATACAAATGTTGTATCCATTTTTTAGACTTATAGTATAAGAATTCTCCGTATTTTTCTTTTTAACCTCTTTAGATTCTACTGTGAAATCTTAAACATTCAAAAAAAGGTAGGTGCATAACACCTACCACAGTACACGGTTCATCTCTTACCAGCTTCCGCCGCCTCCGCCACCGGCGCCTCCACCAGAGAAGCCACCAAAGCTAGAGCCCATGCTATCGGCTGTACTTTTCATTTGTTCTGTTTGATAATCCAATAAATTCTCATGAATCGGTTCATACATACTTCTTGTCAGCATTCTGTAATAGAAATAAGAAGAGTATGGATCTGAATAATAAGAATCATACCAATCTGGTTGTGCCAAAGGAATCGTACTAAATTTCTTTGTCCACATTTCAGATAGTCCAAAGACCATCGCATATGGAATGACATCATAATAGTATGAAGGATTTTCTAAAGATAATCTTTCCAATTGTGGTACTTCTGCCTTTTCAACAAAGTCTTTAAAACCTAATAACTCAGGAGCTACACTTTTGAAGTAGTTACTTACCACATTAAATTTAGAAATCAAAAGAATTGGTAGTGAAACAACCACAATGCCTATCATCATAAATTCAAATGGAACAATACTTAGAATCGAATCACATTGTCGATATATAAAGTATGCTAGAATCAAAATAAACGCAATACTCAAAATCTTCTTTAATACACCAAGCTTATTCTTGTTAAATACATTTGTTGCAGCTGCAGAATAATTTAAGACCATCATAAGCACAAAGCTAAATGTTGCTAAAATGGTTTCAATCAAATTATCAAGGATACTATATCTTGTATTAAATAAGATACATACAATCATACAAATCAAGGCAAGAATGGTTGTCACAAAACCATGATCAATAGTAGAAAGTTTTTTATCTTCACTAAATTCATCATTCAAAGCTTCTTTGGCATCATCCATAGCCTTACCAAACTTACTTGATAGTTTTGATAATTTCACACTATTTTTAGTTTTAAACAATCCATTATAAATCTTCTTTTGATGTTTTAAAATCGGCGGTTCATGATTCTCTTGCTTAGTAAGAACCAAATCATCCTCTTTTTCTGAAATGGTTAAATACCCCTTACTAGCCCAATATGGAATCAAGGCCATTAAATCTTCTTGATCCACTGACTCATCTACAATCGTTCCAACCATAGCTGGATCCATATCTTTTGGTGGATAGAAATTTACAATTGGTGTGATATGCGTTTTCTTTAATAGAAATGCACGAATCAAACTATACAAACCAAATAGAATGGCCAAACCCAAAAAGATAAATGGAATTTTTGAAGTCGTTTGTTTGGCACCCACAAAATAGTTCTTTCTTAATTTACCAAAAAGAGTAATAGCTTGTTTTGCACCAATATCGTTGGCAGAACCACTAATAGAATTAGAAGTAATAATTGGAGTCACATTTAAATCATTCGATTGATTTCCTAGACTTCCACTAAAGACTTCAATTTTAGACATCTCATCTTCTGTCAAAGCTTTTTCAAGCTGAATATCAAAACTAAAATGAGAAATGGTTGTATCCCAATTGTTTCCAAGTACCGAATAATAAATGAAATCCAAGTCCGAATGATAATCTTCTGGAATGACAATCGTATAAGTCAATGTATATGTGTGTGGGCCAATGATCGTATAGTCTGCACTTCCAATTTGTATCACACGATTTCCAGAATCACTATCTACTTCATACTCATCATTTAATACATTGATATCTTGAATTTTTAACTTATACTTTTCATCACGATTTATATACATCGTTTCTGGAATATTACGATAAATACCATGACGATAACTTGAAAAGTTAACATCAATCACTTCTTTCACATCAATCGTATTGTTTGAATGATAAATCGCATTGACTTTATAGTCATCAATTGTATACCCACCATCATCAGCATATACATCGATACATCCAAAGCATAAAATAAATGCGAATAAGAAGGCAAAGACCTTCTTAAAATTTAACTTGAACATTTTCTCTTTCCGAAGCATTGGCCACTTCAAACATTGTCTTCTTTTCAAAATGGAATAAAGATGCCACAATATTTGTCGGAACACTCATAATCACATCATTATATTCGCGAACTAAAGCATTATAGTATTTACGAGAATTTGCGATATCCTCCTCTACCTTCTTCAATTGATTTTGAAGATCCATAAAATTTGTGTTAGCCTTTAAATCCGGATATTGTTCAGCCACCGCAAAAATACCCTGAATCGCATTTGTGATTTTATTTTCACTATCCATAACATCCTTAGATGTTTTTGCCATATTTCTTTGTGCAATCACCGAACTCAATGTATCCGCCTCATGTTTTGCATAACCCTTTACTGTTTCTACTAAGTTAGGAATCAAATCAAAACGTTTCTTCAAATACACGTCCATTGTAGAAAAACCTTCATCTACCCTATTTGATAAATGAACAAGTTTATTGTAGCTAGACATAAAGAATAGTACTAATAAAACTAAAACAACAACAATAACAATAATTAGAATCATAATAAAATCCTCCTGACATGATTATACATGATTTATGTTAAAATTAGAAATAGAGAAAGGAATCGATATTATGAAATCATTTGACTACAAAACCATTTTAAAATGGATCTTACCCATTCTTATTTGTTTATCAAGCTTTTGTATGGTTGCACAAAAAACATCAACACCTAAGTTTCATGAACAATCCATTCAATACTTGGATGAAAAAAGAAATACGGTCATGACACTTGCCGCATCAAGTGCAGCCATATCTACAGCCATTACTATTTTACCTGGAGATACAGGAACGCCTATTGCGAATGGATTGGCCGACTTAAGTAGTAAATTCTTACTCGTTCTAGGAGCTATCTATTTAGAAAAATATGCTTTGACACTTACTTGTATGGTTACCTTTAAATACATCATTCCAATAATATGTTTGGCATGGCTAGCAAACAACGTCATAAAATGGGATTGGTTAAGAATTGTATGTATTAAGATTGGTATTATGGCTGTAGCTATGTGTCTAATCGTACCTTGTAGTGTAAAACTGTCTAAGACAATAGAAGCCACCTATGAAACAAGTATTCAAGAAACGATTGATCATGCCAACAACATCCAGAAGAAAATCAAAAAGGATAAAGAAAATAAAAACTTCTTCGAAAAAGCAGCTGAAAAATTTTCTTCAACAGCACAAAAATATACGAAGATGTTTAATCAATCCTTAAACAATTTCATGGAAGCAACAGCCATCATGATCGTAACATCTTGTGTAATACCTATTCTTGTAATTCTATTCTTCTTGTGGTTTATCCAAACAATTAGTGGTATGACAATAAATACAAAAAAACTTACAACATTCAATCCTGTTTCTAAAGTACAAAAACAATTTATAAATTCAAAAGAATAATGAATTTGGCATCCTTAGATGCCATTTTTAATGAAAAACAAAAAAAGTAGAAGCACATGACTTCTACTTCACACTCATATATATTACCAGTCTGTCGCAATATCTAATTGAGTATCTGAATTTTGCGTAAAACTTCCAGTATCACAGACGATTCCTTTTCCTAATGAAGTTTCTACAATTGTACCTCTAGGATATTTGTTTAAATCGGCTGCAACAATAATATAATCCCCCAACATTTTCGCACCATCTTCACGAACCCAATATGCATCATTGTTTCCCATACCACGCATAATGTCGACTACTCCTGACATATTTAAGTTGTAGTATGTTTCTTTACCACTTGGTCCATAATAAACACCGCCAGAAGCAGTTAGTGCATTCACATTACTAATGTATTGTGAAAGCGATGGTTGCGAGTAAACGATTTGTGTAACAGCATTATAATTATTTTGAATGAACTGCATATCATTCAATAAATCTGGCTGCTCCATAATCATTTCTTCAACGCTCTTCGACTCTTCTTGTTTCTTGCTAGATTCTTCCTCGATATCTTGAATCTGTTCTTCGAATTTTTCTTTTAATTCTTCCGTTCCATTTTTTGTGTCTACACGCATTAAGATATTTTCATCTGTGCCATTTGACTTAGCATAGACCTTACTTTCTTCCCCAATTACTGATGATGTTGTTAGTAATGTTAATACAAAAGTCGACATCAATAAACCTGAAACTAACCCTTTTCTTAATAAACTACATTCTAAATTTTCTTCTTTTATAAAGTTCAAAACACCCTCCAATCTTCCCCTTAAACCCCATAAAATACGAGGCAATTGTTGTCAAATAAATTAAAACAACAATTAATACTATACACAATTCTAAAAAAAATGCAAATTTTGACCTAAAAAAAGGCCGTTTCAAGCCAAAAGTGGCGAGAACGACCCATTTGAAAGCGATATTTTCAAAAATGAAAAACTAAAAACCAACTACGTTTAAGATGGCTGCAATTGCCCAAATAGCTGCCATTAAACCATTTAAAACTTTGCCGAACTTTTTATCGCTCATATAAGCCAACGCAAGGCTGTATAAACAACAAATAACTTCTAAAACAATAATAACCATCAATGTGTTAAATGTACTAAACATAAATCTCTTCCCTTCTAAACATTTTTATAATCTTGCACATTTTGTGTCATTGCCACATTGCGCTGTCTTTCTAGATTTATATCTAGATGGGATGCATCAAGAATAACACGGATCATATCTTGATAGTTATTCGCATCAAAGACAAAATCTGGCAATACATACTTACGATTATGAATCGTTTGATTAAATCCAAGAATCAACAGGTTATGTAAGAATGCTTCTTTAGTGGCGTCTACGATTTCATTTTCATAATTGATATCTAAATAATAATCGCACGTGTTAAACAAATTCAGTATTTCACTCGCCTTGCATCCTGGATACAAGTGTACATTATCATATTTTTCAAAAGACATCAACTTTTGTGACATTTCTGTTAATGCACAAACATGAAATTTCATATTAGGTAACGCATTAACTAACTCAGTTAATTTTTCGATGTGATCTGAGTTTGTACAAATCAAAATATTATTTGTATGTTGATTCTCTTTTTCAAAATTATAGACAAAACCAAGCGGTTTCACAATATCCCTGTTTGCACCTAAAGAGATTAATTTCTCATACGCCTCTTTTTTCTGAACATAGATCTTAGAAGTTCTTCTAGAATGACCATCCAGAATAACCTGCATATTTCCAGGAATATCCTCGCGATATCCTTCTTGCCAGAATAAGACATCACTATGTTCTTTGTCTTCTAAGTTTTCAGATACAAAGAATGGATTTGATAAGGAATTATAGAATAGTCTTGTTGGATATATATCTAATTCAGTAAATAAATGCATCGCAAATTCCACTTTATTCTTAAAGATATATACCTTGTCATTCTGGTTTAAAATAATGTCATGTGTGACAAAGTTTTCAACCACTTTTTCATTGCCAGACACATCATAATAACTTCTAGATACTAGCTGACCTTTTTTATTAAAAATTGTCTTGGCATACATGAACCCATCTTGATTATAATGATCACTTACACGAACAACATGCGTATCATCATACCAATCCACAATCTTCACAAGTCTTTTATGTAAAGGAGATGCGAAGAATATTTTAGCTCTTTCATGATTCAAATCAAAGACTTGACCACCTGAATTACTCGCCTTGATTTCCCAATAATCCGGTACATCAATTTGATTGAAATAGCGAGCTTTTCCTTCTTCTTTTTTACCACAATAATACGTATAAATACTTGTCACATCATCTGATAAAAAGCCTTCATCACTAAAAGTGAAAACCGGACCATCAAAGCCAGAAGTTCTAAAACTTTGATACAACATTTGACTCTCTTCATCAAAATTTTCTAATAATAAAACTGGAGTTTCTAACATACAGCTTCCCTCCATTTTTCTTGTACGTTACTAGTTAAGAAATCCTTAGCTACTTCATAAGATACAGAATGACACTTATCTAAGTCTTGTTTAAATAAATCCACAATACCTTTTCTTAAAGCTTCAATTCGATCCTTATCCTCTTCAGGTAAAGATATTAAATATCCATTTTCACCATTTCGAATAAAAGTAGGATTTCCATAACGAACATCAAAACCAATAATTGGAAGTCCTCCACCAACGGCTTCCATTAACGTTAAACCAAAGCCTTCACTTGTACTTCCCGCAATATAAGCCTCATAGTTTTGATACACTTCACTCAAATCATGTTGACCCATTAAATGAATATAATCAGAAGCATTATTATTTCTAATGATAGTTTCAAGCTTTGATTTTTCGCCACCCTCACCATAAATATCCAATGATAATTCTGGCACTTCCCTACGCGCTTGAATTACAGCCTTACAAATCCAATCCACATGTTTTTCACTAGCCAAACGACTTGCCGTAATCAATGAGAAAGGTTTACGAGTAGAACTAGGATATTTCAATTCTGGTAAAGATCCTACTGGAATTGTATATACACAAGGTGTTACACCATAATATTTTTCAAATTGTTGAACCATCAAATCACTCTGTGCTTGTGTTGAACAAATATAGAAATCAATATGTTTATGCATATTAAATTCATATTCATAATAATTATTCCATAAAATATAATCATCATTTGTATCTTTTTCACTAAAGTGATCCGCATGTACAACTGTACCTACTCTTGCAGGCTTACAATTCATTAGAATGGATTGACCAATATCTGTAGAACGATCAATTAATACTACATCATCTTTCGTTAAATGTAATTGAGATACCATATATCCTACTAATTCTTCTTTTGAACAAAGAATCTTATCCTTAAACTTATACATCACACGATCATCATCAATGATTTCTTCATAGGCAACACTACCATTTTCATTAAAGAAGCGGCGATGATATAAATGAGCTTTATTATCTAATGGCGCATAATATTCTGAATACACACGTCCATATGTAAAATAATCTTTTCGAATCAAAAATCCATTTGAAACCAATTCCACACGATGCACAAAATCATCATGATCATTGACCATATAAGCAGTATAAAAATTATTACTTCCACCAAACACATAACGACAAATCTTGCCTTCTCTAGATTTAGTATATTCCATATTACTAAATGTCTTTTCTAAATCACTTAAAGTATAAGTAACAGGTGCTGTTTTAAAATCTGTAAAGAACGTATATAGCCAAATAACTTCCGAATCTTTAAAACCAATATTCTTCGCCATATGTTCCATATTTTCAGAAGGAAACATATCTGTAAATACAAATTTGGCATCAACACCAATATTACGAAACATTCGAGCACGATAGATCTGGGCATATTCAACACCACTACTTGCCCAGCCAATGCCTAAATTAAAATTATAAATCATAACCCCAAAAACTCCTTTCTTTAAGGATACAATATAATCATTTCATTGTCTTTACCAAATGAGACTTCTCCAAGTAAAATATTACGAATCATCGCCTTTTTTATCGATTTTTCCATATCTCTAAAAGAAAGTCTTGCCTCCCTTTGGTATTCATATAAAAGATTACGCTGCGCCGTAGAACGACCAGAAATGGCTGCCTGTAACTGCTGCAAGTAGTCAACCTCTTCAATCCAACCATCATCTAAAGCTTTTAATGTACAAAGACGACAATATTCAGAAAAACGATTTCCCAACACTTGTTTCTTATCCTTAAATGCCATATCCGCATACTGTTTTAAATAATCTTTTTTATTCGTAGAAGAAATTGATAATTCTTTAAGTCGATACGACAAATTATCTAAGATATAACGATACATTGTTTTATCATCCATCTTTTTGTGGTCTTTGGCAAATTCATTGATATTATTTACATAAATCTGCTTAAGGACATTCTCATCCAAACTCATCCCATCCAATAAATCATTTCTTGTCTTATACATAATCGTTTTTTGACGTTGCATAACACTATCATAATCCACTGAACTTTTCCTTTGGAAAACACTCGACTCTTCCTTTATTTTTTGCGATTTATTAACCAGTTTTTTAATTCTTCTTTTTGAAATATACTTATCTTTTTCGATATATTTATCCAAAAAATCCTCACCTAAAATTTCACATACATCATCTTCAAGAGATACATAAAACATCGATATTCCCGGTTCTCCCTGACGTCCTGCACGACCTCTAGCCTGTCTTTCATCACGTGTATTATTCATTCGACCAACGCCTAATACACAAAGACCACCTAATTCTTTTACTCCAGGTCCTAAACGAATATCCGTACCACGACCTGCCATACTTGTAGCGACTGTCACAACATTTTTTTGACCAGCCTCTTTAATGATTTCCGCTTCCCAGAACGCATTATTCGCATTCAATACACTATGCTCAATATTTTCTTGAACCAATAATTTCGACAACATTTCCGTATCCGAAATTAAAGAAGCAATCAATAACACAGGTTGTCCAGTTTCATGTCTTTTTACAGTTTCTTTAATCACTGCATCAAATTGTTCTTCACTCGTTTTAAAATATTGATCTGGTAAATCAATACGAGCTAATGGTTTATTGGGTGGAATAACAACAACTTGTTTGTGATAAACTTCTAAAAGTTCCTCTTTACCATCTTTGATTGTACCACTCATACCTGACATTTTAGGAAATAAGTTAAATAAGTTTTGATACGTAATACTCGCTACCGAACGCTGTTCATCACTTAACTCTACATGTTCTTTTTCTTCGATTGCCTGATGAGATCCACCACGAAGCTTCATACCTGTCATTTTACGTCCAGTACTTTTATCTAGAAGTACAACTTCGCCTTTATCTGTAACAACATAATCCGTATCTTTTTCCAACAAGAAATGGGCACGTAAAGCTAAAACAACGTGTCTTAGAATATCATAATTTTCTTCACCATATAAATTTTCAATTCTAAAGTAACGTTGTACATATTCAACCCCCTCTTTAGTTAACCATACCTTTTTATCTTCAATTTCATAGTGAACATCTTCTACTAGTGTTGTCACAAAAAAATCAGTAATACCATATAAATTGGATTGAACACGAGGAGAACCCGAAATAACTAGAGGCATACTTGCACTATCTAATAATACAGAATCCGCCTCATCAATAATTACGTAATAAAAATCTCGCATAAAACGATCTTCTTTAGACTGTACTAAGTTATTTAATAAATAATCAAAGCCCAAAGAACCATGTGTTGTATATACAATATCCGCATTATAGACATCCTTTTTTGAATCATTGTCTAACTTTTCATTTGTATCACGCTTTACACCTGCTTCTACACTCAAACCTAAAAACTTATAGACTTGACCCATCTCTTCGGCATCACGAATGGCTAAACATTCATTGGCTGTTACTAAAATACTACTTTTACCAGTCAATCCATTTAAGTACATAGGCATCGTTGCCGTTAAAGTTTTTCCTTCACCCGTATTCATTTCGCATAAATAGCACAAATGAAGTGCAATACCACCTAAAATCTGTACATCATAAGGAAACATACCTAATACACGATAATCGGCTTCACAACATACCGCAAACGCTTCTGGTAGAAGATCATCTGTTGTTTCTCCATTATTTAAACGTTCTTTGAATTCCAACGTTTTATTCTTCAATTCAAAATCACTAAGTTCTTTAACCTTTTTACACTCCTCTTTGACTTTACCCAAAAGAAAGTGTAATCTCTTATCAATTTTATTCATTTTACCCTTCCTTTTCTGTAATCACAAAAGAATGAAAATGCATCTTAGTACCACCCGCATTAATCAGCTGTACACGATAGCTATATGTTTTTAAAGGACACTTAAAATCCATTTCCGGTTCACGAATGATAAGTGTACCCGCCTCATTTTCATAACGATCATAAAATACCATTCGTATAATATACAATTCAAAATCACTCATATTTACTTGAATATGATAAGAACTCTCACCATCAATAATTGGCAAGGATGGCTCTGTTCTCATCATTTGATAATTTACTTTGGAATACCATTCTTTAATAATCGTTCCAGGAGGCATCAATTCATTTTCAATTTCAATATCTTCACGAGAATGAAATGTTATTTTAGTACCAAATAAATATGCCTTAAACAAATAATCATTCCAATATATTTTCCATTTACCTGTTTGCATTACTATCACCATTTCTATTAAAATCTTCTTTTAGAATTTGATTGTATTGACTTCTAAACCATTCTACAACCGCATATGTGTTGTCATTATGACGTCCATGAATTCCTTTACCAATGACTTCAACACCTACGTTTTTTATATGCCCAATCACATTTTTATATGTGTTAGGATCATAATCATCTTCAATCAAATAAGACATAATGAATTTAGAACTAGACCAATCTGTTTCATCAAACTTGTCCCAAAATCTATCATTTATACATTTAATAGCATTCGCATTCATATTATTTGTGTTTTTCTTCAATACATCCAAAGAAGTAGGAAACACTCCAGGTCTTTTAATTCTTTCATTTTCTGCAATATCACCCAAACTACCAAGTGGTTTACCCAAAATAAAGGCATGAGGTCTTAATGTACAGCCATAATATAAAGATCCAAAAGTACCCATGGATAGACCTGATAAAATTAATTGAGATTCATCAAATTTTAATAGTTTTAAATATTTTTTTATGCCATCGATTACTAAAGATTCATATTCTTTATCACCTAAATAAAAAGCTCCTCCTGTAAGACGGACATCTGTGACCAATAAAAATGGCGCACCCATTTTCCTCATCATGTTATAGCCTTCAAAACTTTCCTGCTTTTTCCAACCACTAAAATATACATTTAAAGGCGGTTTCATATCACCTGGATCAAAATACATAAATAATTCTTCTCTTTTTGAGGTTACATAACGTTCTCCTCCAGGAAAGAAAACACCATAGGATTTTCTTGAATGCCGATCATGTAAATTTGTTATTCTTAGTTTACCTTTTCCTTTTGCGAGCAAAGAAGCAAAAATAGGACCATCCATTTTTTTATTTTCGATAGAAATTACAGATTTTAAGTCTTCTTCGCTAAAAACCCAACGATTTTGAACAGTGGAGACAGACCCTGCTTGAAATTGTTCAAATTTTAATTGAATATTCACAGAAGGATCCTTTTCATATTCTAACCAAAAATCAATAACTTGTTCATTAAACAAAGGAACATTCATTCTCCAATACGCAATTTGATAAAAGTCATCTCCGTATTCTCCATTAAGTAAAACTCCATTATATCCATCCCAAGAAATTGAACCACCAAAGTTTTGAGAAATACTTAAGCTTAATGCATCAAACTTTTCTCCATATCCTGATGGAAAGAATAGCTTGATATCATCACTCATAAATTCTTGTAGCTCATTTAATGAATAAATTTTACCTATACGTGATTCATAAATCCATTTTGTCCAACCGTTCAATTCAACCGAATCTAGCACAAACATGGTATAAGCACGTATTTTCTTAAGCAAGATACGCGCTTCTTTTTCATTTACACAACGACTTAAAACACATACATCATAACTTCTTTCAGTAGCATCTTTTAAATCATTTATACAATTCCACTCAACATAATCAGGAATATGAAGTGTTAAACTTAAATCTTCATTTCCTACTTGTAAAACACTAATCTTGTTCAACTTGCTTCATAACTCCCTTCCACTTACGAATTAAACTTGCCGTATTATATTCCTTACCTAATTCATAAGAATAAATCATACACTTATTCCAATTCGTAATATTATCCAAATAATACTTTAAGCCATTCAATACTTCAGATACTTCTTTGACAATAAAACCATTCTTTCCATCATGCACATATTGTGTATTAAAAGAAACAATTTGCGGAATGGCACTACTAATACATGAAATCTGTAAATATAAATCTGGACGTGATGTCACATCCACCATAATACGCTGTTCACGTATACATTTAGAAATACTCAATTCATCCACACATTGGTCTACAAAGAACTTGATTGGAACTTTCTCATCTCCATCCAAATCAAATTCAGCAGCCAACTGATCTTCTCCTCGAGCAAGTCTTGTGTCCAAATCATTAATTCTTAATACATCTTGAACATAATTCAAAACTGTACTAACTCTATTCCAATCAGCATTTCGAGTAAAGAAATGAACACGAGCTGTTTCATTTATTTCAAAATACTTATCAAATAAAAGAATCAATTCTTCAAATTTTGATTGTTCAATCGTATCAATAGGAACCAAGATGTTTTGAACCGTTAATTGTTGACTAATCCCAAAATCAGCACGCGTATCAAAAGGTGTAATATCTACAATTGGAAGTTTCTTTTCTACATAATCTTCTAATAAAGAAATCTTATGTTTAGAATCGACAATACAATAGTTCGTATTTTGAATTAAAGACTTCAATTCAGGATCATCAAATAATTCCAAACGATTTTGATAAAAAGATAAGATTGTCTTACGCTTCTCAAACAATTTTTCTAACATATCATGATGTAATACATGCATAGCCAAGCAGAAAATATCTGACTTTTCTGTCATTTCATCAAATATGTTGAAAATACTTCTTCAATCAAAGATTCCATGGAATTATAACTCAAATGGTCAAACTTAAATCTTTTATTTTCAATCAAATAAAATGGATTTTCACCATTGATTTCAATATGCCCATCCTCAAAGAAATGACACATTTTCCAATTTCCTTTACCATCTAAATATTGTTCATAAATAGCTTGATTATTTTCGTAAATAATAGTAACAGATAAAAAGCCTCGATCATCATATACATTTTTACGGACCAGCATATTATCTTGATACAAAAAGACTTCAATCATATTTCCATCTTCACCAAATTGAATTTCCGCATATTTTTGATTATTTACATATGCAATGATACAAAACTGTGTATAAACAAACTCCGTATGCTCAGGCCACATCAAATCATGGAATGATAAAATATCCACTTGTTTTCTTTTGATTTCTTGTATTGCATCAAAACAAGACCAATATGGTGCATGGAATACACTTTGTCTATGAAGAAAGTGACGAAAGTTTGGACTATAAGACAAATTCAAAATTTTATATTCCATAATGTCATTACGGTTAAACATCTGAATCTGTTTAACACTATCATCAAATTCTGTTACTGCACGACGCACATAAAAATATTGTTCATTTTCTTTATATTCATTTCCATGATACCAGGAAGGTACAAAATACATCATAAATACTACCCCCTATATAAATGGCTTATATGAATCAAAGTCACGATAAGCACGAATTTCTAAATAAATACTACAAACAAATCCTGAAAGCATCATAAATGTAGTTGGAAGCATGACCACGGATGCATCTACAATACCTTTATACTGTAAATACATACATAGTGCTAAACAAGCACACATGATGCCTCCACTTAAACAACTCAATATTAAAACCCATTTACGAATATATCGACGTGTAGGCTTACCTGCAGGAACATTAACTATACAATCTCCGCTTTGAAGAAGACCATCTGATAAATCTTTTGGATTCACAAATAATAAGCTTAATAGAATCGTAAACAAAAACATCATAATAATATAGACGCTCATACCAAATACGGTTGATAAATTGAAATTTTTATATAAGAAATTGATAATGTCTGATTTATGAAAATAATGAATAAAAGCAATTATTAATTGAGGAATCATAAAAATTGCAGAACCAAACATTAACGCCATAAATCCTATTGGATTATATTTAATTGCCATATAATTCTTTTCGGCATGCACATTATGCACAGAAACTCTTTGAAGAGGAATTCTTTTTTCATGCATTTCCATAAACATCATAATAATAACCATCACAAACGAAATGATTAATGGGATTTTCAAAGCTTCAAGCGTTGATTTCATTAATATTCCAATCAATGATTCAGTCATATTGATAATAATGATTGGAGCAAATCCACCAACACCATATTTTTTGTTTTTCATCAATAAAAATTGTGCAATACTCGCTCCTGCCATTAATTCAAAAATAGCAACTAAAATACTCATTAGATTACGATCAATATATTTTAAACCAAGAGCATAAAAAATAGATTGAACTAATGTAACTATAAATGTAAATGCAGTAATCCAATAATTCATTGCCTTAGGTGACGTACGAGCCTTAGCCTCTTTAGATCGCATAGCATATAAAATAGTAACAACTAAGCTAGCCGTAATATAAGGTGAAATACCTAAGCTCATAACATAACATCTTTTGTTCGAACCATTTACCGCTAAAGTCAATATAGAACCTAAATCCAATCCTAAATTATCATAAGCACTCATATCAATTCCGTTCAATGGAATTCTATGACAAACAAAATAAATTAAAATAATAACAATTGAAAAAAGACATCTATTTCTAACTAAATGCGTCTTTTCCTTCATAAACATCACTCCTAAAAAAATAACAGCAACTAAAAGTTAGTTACTGTTATTTTATCATTATTTTATTTATTTATCTTCTTTTTCTTTAGAAGCATCATTATTTCCTTTTTCTTTAGAAGCATCATTTCTACCTTTTTTAGTGTTGATAGCATTAATCAAAGAAGATAGAGCTCCTATAATTGGAATCCAAGACCACCATACTCTATGAGCAACATCCAATGTTGATTTAGGCATCTTTTCTTTTTCGATTGTCTCTTCCTTAGCCTTAGGAGTTACATCATCCTCTACAACTTCTTCCTCACTAACTCTTGGAGCTACTTGTAAAGGAGCACGAGTATCAACTACAACCTGACGATAAGTAATTCCGCCACCTGCAGTACTTGTAGTAACACTTGTTGCGTAGCTTTCTGAAGTAGATGTAGACATAGATTCTGAAGAGCTAATACTATCTGAAGTTGACTGTGATTCACTAGTAGAAACACTCAATGATTCAGAAGTACTTAGAGATTCTGATTCACTTGCAGATGCTGATGTACTTTCACTTGTACTTACTGATTCAGAAGTAGATTCGCTCTCACTTAATGAAGTAGAAGTTGACTCACTTTCGCTTACTGAAGTACTTGTTGATTCACTTTCACTTACAGAAGTTGAAGTCGATTTGCTTTCACTTGCTGATGTACTTGCGCTTGTTGATCCAGATGTACTTGCACTAGTTGAAGCTGAAGTACTTGCGCTTGTAGATGCTGATGTACTTGCGCTAGTTGATGCTGAAGTACTTGCGCTTGTTGAAGCTGATGTACTAGCTGATGTGCTTGCACTTGTAGATGCACTAGTTGAAGCCGAAGTACTTGCTGATGTACTAGCTGATGTGCTGGCGCTAGTTGAAGCTGATGTACTAGCTGAAGTTGATGCACTTGTACTTGCTGATGTAGAAGCACTAGTTGAAGCAGATGTACTTGCGCTTGTAGATGCCGAAGTACTTGCACTTGTTGATGCGCTTGTACTTGCACTTGTAGAAGCAGAAGTACTTGCTGATGTAGAAGCACTTGTTGATGCCGATGTACTTGCTGAAGTTGAAGCCGATGTACTAGCTGATGTACTTGCGCTTGTTGATGCGCTTGTTGATGCGCTTGTAGATGCCGATGTACTTGCTGAAGTTGAAGCACTTGTTGATCCAGATGTACTTGCACTTGTTGAAGCTGATGTACTTGCGCTAGTTGATGCTGAAGTACTTGCTGAAGTTGAAGCACTTGTTGATGCCGATGTACTAGCTGATGTACTTGCGCTTGTAGATGCCGATGTACTTGCACTAGTTGAAGCTGATGTACTAGCTGATGTCGAAGCAGAAGTACTTGCTGATGTAGAAGCACTTGTACTTGCACTTGTTGAAGCCGAAGTACTTGCTGATGTGCTGGCACTTGTTGAAGCACTTGTTGAAGCACTTGTTGAAGCACTTGTAGAAGCTGATGTACTTGCACTTGTTGATGCCGATGTACTTGCACTTGTTGATGCTGATGTACTAGCTGAAGTTGAAGCGCTTGTAGAAGCCGATGTACTTGCTGATGTACTAGCTGAAGTACTTGCTGATGTGCTAGCTGATGTTGAAGCACTTGTTGAAGCCGATGTACTAGCTGATGTACTTGCGCTTGTTGATGCGCTTGTAGATGCCGATGTACTTGCACTTTCACTTCTAATTGCAGCTAAACTATCTGAAATGCTTGTACTTAGTGAGGCGGATTCACTTTTCATTGTACTAAGACTTTCAGATTTTTCTCTCTCTAATTTCTGAAAATCATCTAATTTCTTTTCAAATTTATCCTGTGAAAAGAAAATTTGTCCTTTTACACCATCATAAGCTGGAGACTGAGGATTACTAATGTTTGCAAATACTGGAATTGTTTTATAGACATAATGCCATTCTTCCCAAACCTTTTTTTGTGTTGTTTTCATGGTAAATGTATAATTGTATTGTTTACCATTTAAAACATAACTAACCTTGTATTGATCATTTCCAATATATGTATATTCTTTAATATAACTTGACTGGTTAGAATCCATTGTTAATTTTTGATTGTTAATGTAGAAAACTCTATTTCCTTTTATGTTTGTAGAAAAATCATCATAAAAATAGAATGTTGTATTTCCATTCTTATAAGTAGGTGATTTTTTCAATACCATGATTGAGACATCTTTATATTCGTAGTTATGAAACCAGTACTTTGGACCATCAATTTTATTATTGTTATGATCAGTAATAATATAGTCAAAATATGCAGATTGTTTATTGCCATTCGCATCGGTATAATCAATTTTTATATAATTACTATCCTCAAAATCTTTTCCCCAATCCGTTTTTTCATCAATATGTATCTGCTTATTTTCTTGTTGGAACAAGAAATATTTTGCATACATAACAGCCAATTCATCAACTAGTTCGTAGTAATTGTATTTATCACTATTTAATTTATCTTTTTTATTATTATATGCATATTCATAAGCTTTTTTTACTTCTTCCATCTGTTTAGTGATGTCTGTATAAAGTTCTGTTAAATATGTGTTGTTCTCTTTACTAATTGCAATCTGAGAATCATAATTTGACTGAATTGCAGAATACTGCGAATTAAACGAATTCATTGCATCAGATAAAGAACCTTCATAAGTATCAGATTCAGCACCTGATAATGGATTACTATTGGAATCTTGTTCACCAGCCTGTGATAATGAGACAGATTCAGAAACAGCAACATTTAATGATTCTTTACTATCTACATCGCTATACATAGTTGAAGCACTTGTAGATGCTGAAGTACTTACGCTTGTTGAAGCCGAAGTACTTGCTGATATGCTTGCACTAGTCGATGCCGATGTAGAAGCACTTTTAGAAATAGATTCACTTTCTGCTTTATTTGTAACTTCAGTATGCGCTGCGCCATCATCGCCTTGAGTTTCATCACTAACTGTAGCAACATTATTACCTAGTGTATTTTGTGCAAAACTATTTTCAGCTTTAGCAAAATTTCTGCCTTGTGCTTGATCTGAAGCTTGTGAATTTGTTGGACGCACAGATTCAGATACAGATTCAGAAACAGATTGTGATCCAATTCCATCTAGATTTTCTGTTGAACCAGATTCACTTCCTAATTCAGCAGCATAAACGGCATTGTTACCCGCAAAAATAGTTCCGCCACCAACAACAGCACCAGCAGCAGCCATTCCCTTTAAAAGATTGTTCGATTTTTTTCTTCTTATATTCTTTTTCTTTTTCGACATTCTACTCATTCCTTCCCAAAAAAACTTTTATATTTCTATATAGCCCATAAATTAGAAATAAAAAAATCAAGCAGAGTACACGAAAAGATGTACTCTTCCCTTACTAGGTTTAATAGTAAACGGAAAGCTTGATTTATTCAAGTAAAAAAGCACGATTTCTAACCACTTTTTTTAAAAAAATCTACATTTGTTAATATGCGTGAACATATATTAAAATAAGCATATAAATAATATAACCAGTATGCTAACCGAAGTTATAATCATATAAACTCATCATGTATTAATCCTTAATTCAATTTCTAAAATTATCCATAATTATTTTCACAAATTACATACAAAACGATAACTATTTTTGATTATTTTAGACAATTAAATCACTCGATTTTAAATTACCAACCAATGTAATATTACCCAATTCGTTCAACAATCTGACTATTATATGTATCATCTTCAATAAAAGTTATATTCTCATCAAAATTATGTTCCGCAGTATGCTTATGGTCTAGTTTTACTTTTGTAGTTGCCTTCATCTTAAACCATTCATACTCCGAATCAATATGACCCATATCAATTGCCTGAATTTTTTTAATTGATAACCTTTTTGCTAGAACCTTTGCGGTTGGCCCCAAAATTAATAGTACTAATTTATTCTCAGCATGTTTTTCAATTAACGATTCAATTTCATTAATTTTAGAATACGCATTCTTGGAAGGACAAATAATTCTTTCTACAGAATTTGCATTATCAAACAAATCATTCCCAACACCACTTCTTGAATTCACACCTTCAACAATTAAAATATCTCTTTTATCCCATAGATTCTTAATATTCTTAAAATACATATTTGAAAGACTCTTATCTACCAAATCCATATAAGGTCGAGAAATAAATGTGGAACCATACCATGGTGCTTTGCATAAACTCTTATAATAAATATAATTGTTATTTAAATGTTGTTTCCAAAAATCTACTGCAGATTGATTATAACGATCCAATCTTTCAAACACATCCGACAAACAAACAACTAAAGATTCATTGCTTTCTGAACTAATGATGTTTTTCAATTCATTCGCTAAATTTTCATCATAATCCTGATAAGGGATACTATGACCTGTAATAATATCCATTTTCCCATCACCAAAACGAGCAACCGAACTGCTATGAGCCATAACATAATTTAATGTATCCAAAATACCCAAAACTTTAACATCCAGTATATTCTCTTCATTACTATTCAGTTTCATTAATGAATCCACAAATAACTTTTTAGTGAAATATCCATTGTTAATTAAATACTGAACATTCTTTACACTAGATACCATCTTACTATATTTTTCTTCACTGCATTTTTGAATGACTTGATCAGCTTCTTCCAAACTTGAAACAACAAAACCAACATTATTTTCTTTCACAAAATCTGCATTTGATAAATAATCAGGTACAATAACTGGAATACCAGCTGATAAATAAGAAGCTAACTTATAGGAACAATTCATTTTGTAGTAATCTGGTTCATCCTTTGGATTTTCTTGATTCCCCCAAACCAATCCAAAGCCACCCTTAGATAATTCCAACAATAATTCTGTTTTATTTAACCATCCACCAAAATGCACTTTAGAATAATCATAATTCTCCATTTTATTTCCAAATACATGCAATTCTGTGTTGTAATGCCAATTTTCAACAAAAGGAAAACGAGAAATATCCCCCGTAAAATATAATTTTCTTTTAAATGACGGACTATAAAGTGTCTGATCCACAGTAAAATCCCACATATGTTGTACTATATATTTTTTTACAGTTAAACCTTCTTCAACCAAACGACAATACATCTTTTCTGATGGCACTATAACAATTTCAGCCTTATTATACATTGAAATAAATTTTGACATTAAATAATAATTACTTTCAAATTGCAATGGTTGCACATCCTGTATAAACATTACTACACGACAACCATACGCTTTCAGTTTATCTACTAAACCATTATCCCAATCTACCCCATTCCATGTTGGTGATTGAAAAAAAACAACATCTCCAGGTGATACACGTGCAATTATTCCATCATATCTTGAACTCAATTCATTCGATGGTTCATTACTTGAATCATAGATATATACTGCTAATTCATTAAAACCTAAATTTCGAGCTATATTCCTCACTTCATGTTGAGAAATCAAAACTACACTTGTTGGTGAGAATCCATATATATTTGTAACATGAACATTCATTTTCCATTCTCCTTTCAAAAATATAAAACCATTTATTTAATAAAGTATTTCTTTCCACTTTTCTGCGATTTTATATATTAAAAAATTGTTAGCTAACTCATATGAGTTATTGCTAAATTCATTAAGCATATCCTTATTGTTTAATATTTTTAATATTTTTTCAGCAACCAGTTTTTCCAACTCAATTTCACTGTCTTTACTCTGATTATAACTATAATCAATAAGATACCCATTATAATTTTCTTTTATAAATGTAGCATTTCCATAAGGCACATCCAATCCAATTAGTGCACATCCGGATGCAGCCGCTTCTAAAAGTGTTAAGCCAAAGGTTTCAAACATTGACATTGAAATATATAAATCATAATTTTGATATACGTTTTCCAGTGATTGATGTCCCATAAATCTAATATAGCTTTCAGCATTATTTTCTTTAACAATTTTTCTTAATCCATCTTCAAAATCTTTATCCCCTTTACCATAAACATCTAAAGTTATCTGTCCATTTGAATTATGTGCTTCAATTACTGCTCTAATAACCAAATCTATTCTCTTCTCATTCACTAATCTAGAAGCTGTAATAATTGAATTTTGCTTTCTGTCATTCGTAATGCATAAATTTTCTATAGCACCTACTGGTATCACTTTAATTTTTGGAATATCGTATTTATAATCACTAAGTACATTCATTAAATCTATTTTTTGATTTTCTGTTGAAACTATAAATAAATCTATATATTTAGAATATTTAAACCAATAATAATATTCATAACTCAAATACAATGCATATTGACATTGATAAGGTTCAAAATAATGTCCTGAATGAATTACACAAATTTTCTTACAAGGTAATCTTTTTTCAAAAATTACATCATTAAATTTTAAATCATATGCTCGATCCAAAAGTAAAACATCTTTATCATTCAAATCTAATAAATCAAAAAATAAATCTAATAAATCATATTGATTTAACACTTTACCATTGTAAAGAAAATAATTATTACCAATTTGTTCAAAACAAATTGAACCATCTTCATTATAAAATGTCCTTTTCACAGTTTTTGCATAAAGACTACCATCTTCATTTTCTGCTGTCACAAAAAAATCTGAGTAAATTATTCCACCTGCATAAAAATCTTTTTTAATCAAACAATTCTCTTTGAAATAAATAATCTCATAAAAGTAACGCTGATCAAAAGGCAATGTATGAATCTCACATACCAAAAAACCGTTCTTCCAAAATTGTATATTATTTTCTAAATGTACAATATTGGATATATTCATACTTGTTTTAATCACTTGTATCATAGATTCTGTTTCGTCAACGAATTCAAAATGATCTCTTTTCGTTAACTTTAAATGAGGAGTAAGCATTTTTGTAACTGGGATACCAGTATTTTTATACAGCATGATATCTCTCATATCTGGAAATTCAGTAAATACATATTTACTATCTAATCCAATCTGATCAAACATTTTTTCTCGATACCCTTGAGCATTATCTATACCATTTGGACTAAATCCAACTAATAAATTAAATACATATACCGACATAATTTACCCTTCTATAAAGCTTTCTACATATTGAACAAATTCTCTATAAGAATAAAACATCTTCGCTTTATTCAATTCATTAACAAAAAACACTTCATTTCTATGATGTATAGATAATATCTCCTTTTTATCATCATTATAAAATGACGTTAATAATAAACCTATAGTTTGATCATAATACTCTGTAAAAAACTTTAATCCATATAAATCATAATAGTCTGTTTTATAATTAAACCCATTATTTAACCATTCAACTTTATGAACATATCTTTTGATTACTGGTTCTTTAAAGGATATACTTGCCTTTTTCTCACCATGGTACATAATTTTCCCGTTATCCCATTCTGGATAAACATACCAAAATTCAGGAATATCTAAATTGTTATAAAACAAATCTGAACATTCGTGTTGATATTTATTATAGTGATTAATTAGTATTCTATACGGAGATAAAATAGTCTTCTGTCCATCTTCATGACCAAAAATATATTCATTATCTGGTAAATCATCAAACTCATCTTTATAACATTCTTCTAACAATCTCATTACCTTTCACTCCTATTAAAAGCGGACATAGAATCATCCGCCATTTTCAGCCTATACACTTATAATTATACGTTTTGTAGATATTCATTTATGTCTTTTATCATATTTTCTACATCATTATCTTTATAAATGTAATTCAACCCCGAGACGTCATGATTTGTACTTTCAAATGAATAAATTGGTTTGCCAATCTTGTGAACTCTATTGATAATATAATCAACTTCCCCTTCATAATTCACATCCAAATAAATATCCATCGTATTTAATACCTCAGTCTCTTTAAAAAGATTAAATTCTGGGTATAACGAAACATTCATGTACTTTTCTAAAGAGACAACTCGAGGACCAAATAAAGTATGTGCTAATATATGAAAATTAACATTAGGCAAATTTTCAATCAATGCTTCAATCTCATGTAATTCTTGCGTATTCGTATAAATAACCGCATTATGTTTTGGCACATCAATTAAATTATTAAAGCTCTTATACACTCTTGGCTCATTCAATATCATTTTGTCCCACGATATTCCATGATAGAACCACCATATCTCTTTAAAGCGTGTCATATTATACATTAGCCAAGGCTTATGAATATATGTATAATGAATTACTTTAGGAATTCCATCAAATAATTTATACCATTCCATATTTCCAATCATATGTTCTTGACTATCCGAACCACCTGTAAATTGTAAGTTAACGGTAATCTATACCATTTATCCTTAAATAATATATTTAATATTCCCTGATCCGCATAAACTTTTTCATGATATTCAACAGTTAGTTTAATTAATTTGTTTAAAATGTCATTTTCTCTCCAATATTTATTATTAATTAATAGCACACCAGAATTAAATCCATCATTTGTAGTCGGTAAATCAGGAACTGCCGCAACTGGATAATTTTTCAAATCCAAGTTAAATAGATCCTCTAAGCTTTCAGTTACTATAATGTCACAATCTAAATAAAGCACCTTTTCTTCACTTACATAGTCCGGAATTAAATAACGGAAATATGTTTGATAATTTATGTGCTCTGAAGGACATCTAAACTTTTTAAAACTATCACCCGAAACCTTAATATTTAATATTTCCGAATTGAAATAAGACAATCTCTTTGTCATCAATCGAAACCATTCGATTGGAAGATACTCATTTAAAATATAAAACTTAATATTTTTATTATGCGCACAAATAGACTTTATTGTTGTTTCCAACTTATCCATATAACTATTATCACACGCTAAAACAATCGCATTTCTCATTACCGCAATACCTCTCATAAAGAAAAAATGGACATGTTGTTAACACATCCATACTATTCTGGAATCGTAACTCCAACTTTCCATATCTGATTCAAAAAGCTAAGATTCAACGTAGCCAAACGATTATGCTTATCATACTTCACAATATAATCATCCATGTTAATAAGCGGACCTCTTGTAATATGAATCTTTTTATTCACTAATTCACCATACGACATTCTTAGAACCTTTTTATCATCCAACAACATATTCAAAATACGAATCTCCTCGTCCGTTAAAGCTGAAACTTCCTCTTCATATTTCAATTCATGAATAAAAACACTCTGCAAAGGAAACTTTTTAAAGATCGCATCCACTTCAACTTGAGAAAGTTTACTCACCACAAATACATACCCACCAAATAAAGCTCTTTGTTGAATCTGTTTTGAAACTCTATGATAAAATTCCATCTTCGGACTAAAAGCGTAAATACCATCATTCTCATTCAAATATTTACATACCTCTTCTTCCTTAGAACGAATGGTCAATAACACATACCAATGTTCATTATTCATACGTAAAACCCTTTCAATACTTATAAAAATTATAAAATGGTTAATTCATTGTGTCAAATCCATTAAAAAGGCAAATCAATCTCTGGTTCTTCTTCAAAAGTCGGTAAATTTTCTAAATCTAATTCTTCAAATTTTTCATAATCAAAATAAGGCTCATCGATGAACGGATTCCAATTCATACAATAACTATATACATAATCCTTTTGTTTGTCTGTTAAACCACGCAGTAGTTCATCAATCGCTTCTTCCTCACGCAATTGGTACAACCACTGTAAATCATACGCACTATGACCTGCATCTACCCACATATGAAGTCTTTCCTTCTCTTTCTTTGTGAGTTTATTTTCCTTTTCAAATTTTCTTAATTCATTCTTACGAATTCTATATTTACTCTTCTTTTTCATACACCAAAAAAATAAGGGTACACATATGCATACCCTAATATCTTTTATAAGCTTTTTAATTCTTCTGTAATCGCATTGATTGCTTCATCAACCTTAGAAGCATCCTTACCACCGGCTTGAGCCATATCTGGCTTTCCACCACCATTACCAGAACAGATTTGAGCCGCTTTCTTAACCAATTGACCCGCATGTACACCAGCCTTAACAGCCTCTTTACCTGCACCAGACACAAAGACAACCTTTTCACCATTTGTATTCACAAAGAACACAACCATCTTGTCATCATTAGCCTTTAAGTTAGAAACAATATCCTTTAATGCACCTGCATCCATGCCAGAAACAGATTTGATCAATACATTGACTTTTCCAAAATCCTTAGCTTCTGTAGCCCACTCTTTAGACTTCAAAGTAAAGATTTGATTTTTCAAATTATCAATTTCCTTTTGCATATCATGCATCGTCTTATAAGCAGCCTCAACCTTTGTATCAATATTCTTAATACCCTTTTGTTTTGCACTATCCGCAATATTTTCTAACATTGCATGTTCAGATGCAAAGTCTTGGTAAGCCGCAAACTTAGTCTTAGCCGTAATACGACGAGAATCCGAACCAATACTTTCCTCACTAATGATCTTGCATAAACCAATCTGAGCTGTATTTTCTACATGACATCCTGCACAGAATTCTTTCGATACATCCCCCATTGTTACAACACGAACTGTATCTCCATACTTTTCATCAAATAATGCAGTAGCACCAGACTTTTTAGCCTCTTCAATCGGCATAACCTCTTTCGTAACTGGATAAGCAGCACTAATATATTCATTCACAATACGTTCAACTTCAGCCAATTGTTCAGCTGTAACCTTTTCATAATGATTAAAGTCAAAACGCAAATATTCAGGGCAATTGTAAGAACCAGCCTGGTGAATATGATCACCCAATACTTTAACTAAAGCCGACTGCAATAAGTGTGTACAAGAATGGTTCGCTGTAGTTGCCAAACGATCTTTGACATTCACTTCGCCATGTAAAGACATACCCTTTTCTAATACACCACCATTGATTTTAACTGTGTGGATATGTTGTTTATTACGCGTCTTTTGAACATCTAATACTTCAACATCTACACCATCTGCACTAAATGTACCTTTATCGGCAACCTGTCCACCACTTTCGGCATAGAAACAAGTTTCATCTAAAATGATCATTCCTTCATCTTCTAAAGAATCCACCATTTTACCCTCTGCATTAAATAACGCAATGATTTTACCATCACAAGACAAGTGATCATAACCAATAAACTCACTAGGCTCATTGAAGTTCATCAACTCTTCATTTTGAGACGCAAAAGAATCCTTTACATTACGCGCATTACGAGCACGCTCTTTTTGTTTATTCATTTGGGCATCAAAATCTTCATGACTTACAGTAATACCACTTTCCTCGGCAATTTCTTGTGTTAATTCAAATGGGAATCCATACGTATCATACAATTTGAAGACAACTTCACCACTAAGCTTTCCATCTTTAGCCTTGCTGATCTCTTCATCCAATAAAGCTTGACCAACCTTTAAAGTCTTCTTGAAAGTTTCTTCTTCCACCTTAATCAATTTTTGGTTGAATTCTACATGCTCTTGTAAGTATGGATAGAAATCTTCCATTAAATTCGCAACAACAGGAACTAATTTATATAAGAATGGTTCATCCAAACCTAATTTTAAACCATAACGAACAGCACGACGAAGTACACGACGAAGCACATATCCACGACCACTATTTGAGAAGTTAGCTCCATCACTCAATGCGAAAGTTACTGTACGAACGTGGTCCGCAATGACACGATATGCCATCTTATATTCCCCTTCATAAGGATGTTTAGCCATAGCTTCAGTGGCACGAATAATAGGTAAGAATAAATCGGTATCGAAGTTTGTTTCACCATCCTGAACTAAGGCAACCAAACGCTCAAGACCCATACCTGTATCAATATTCTTCTGAGGAAGTTCTTTATAATCTTTACGATCAATACTTGGATCACAATCATATTGAGAGAATACAACATTCCATACTTCTACATAACGATCATTTTCCATTTCATCAAAGAATAATTTTTCTCCCAAACCTTCAGGATCATATTTTTCTCCACGATCAAAGAAAATTTCACTGTCAGGTCCACCAGGTCCCTTACCAATTTCCCAGAAGTTATCATCTGTCTTTAAGATATGACTTGGATCTACACCACAAATTGTAGTCCAAACTTCATAAGCACGCGCATCATCTGTATATACAGACACATACAATCTGTCCTTATCAATACCCATCCATTCTTCGCTTGTTAAAAATTCCCATGCGAACTGGATAGCTTCATCTTTGAAATAATCTCCAATTGAGAAGTTACCCAACATTTCAAAGAATGTGTGGTGACGAGCTGTACGCCCAACATTTTCAATATCATTTGTACGAATTGATTTCTGTGCATTCGCAATACGATTTGAAGCTGGTTTTTCACTACCATCAAAATATTTTTTCAAAGCCGCAACACCCGCATTGATCCATAATAAAGTTGGGTCATTGTGCGGAATCAAACTTGCGCCCGGCTCAATCATATGTCCCTTTGATTTAAAATAATCCAAGAACATCTGACGAATCTGATTACCAGTTAATTGTTTCATCTTTCTTTCCTCCAATAAAAAAACGCTCCTATTTCTAGGAACGTATAATTACGCGGTACCATCCTAGTTCATTTTTCAAAATAGAAAAATGCCCTCAATTCACTCGTTAACGCCGACTACGTTTCAACTCCAAAGTAGCTTCAAAAATAAATTCCTGAAAGGCTTTCACCAAACGCCCTCTCTCTAGACAAGAAAATTACTTTCTACTTATCTTCTTCACTGTCGAATCGCTAAAATTTTAACACTCTTTCACCAATTCTGCAAGACGAATCACACCATCTTTCATCAATTCTTTATCCATACTCGCAAAAGATAAGCCAATCCCACTACTTGAATAACTAACACCCATCCAATTGGATTCACACAAAGACTTGAACTTTTCCATATCCACATCCAACTCAATCCAATACGCCATATACGTTTCATCCAATATATAAGAAACACAAAGATATGTATCCAATAACTTCTTTAAATACAAATGCTTCTCTCTATATTCACGCACCAATTTCCTCAAATGCTTCTGCAAATACCCATCCACAATATACTGACTAAAAGCCACCTGCTCTAATTTACTTGCCGTAGGACCAAAGAAAGAAGCACAATACTTCTTTGTATATTCCTCATTTAAGATCATATATCCAATACGAAGGCTAGGAAGTAAAAGTCTTGAAAAAGAAGAAAAATAGATCACATGATTCGACATAGAACATAAACTCGTCTTAATTTTAGAAGCATACACAAGCTCCCCATTATAATCATCTTCTAAAATCAATATATGACTTAGTCCAACCAACTCTTTTCTCAACTTTTCACACATAGATTGACGATTCTTACTAAAACAAGTCGTATTCACATACACAACATCCACACACTTCGTTTGAATATCTTCAATAAAATGATCTGGATCTAAATATTTCACAGAGAAGCCATAACTTAAAAATACTTGTTTAGCTTGTTCATCCACCAAAGTCGATAAACCAATCACCTTTTGTTTATCCAACATCCCACAAAATATATACAACAAAGACTGATAGTTAGAACCAATCACCATCTGCTCAGGAAAACACAATATATTTCGATTTTGATATACATACTTACACAAAGCCTGTCTTAAACCATACTCCCCTTGAGCTAATCCATAACTTGACATTAATTTCTTATCATTCAATACATCCTTTATATATCGTTTCCAAATCGATGTCTCAAATGAATCGATTGAAACTGATTGAATTCGAAAATCATAATCATATTCCTTTTCTTTGTGACTTGAAGAATAATCCAAGATTTCATGATGCAATAAAACCCTTTCCGGATTCATACTCACAACATACCCAACCTTTTCCTTACTTGAAATAAACCCATCTAAAACAAGCTTATTATAAGCTAGCTCCACCGTTGTCTTAGACACATTCATCTTCTTGACACATTCACGAATCGAATCGACACGATCCCCATATTTTAAGATTCCAGAAAGAATCGACTCCCTATATGTATTATAAATCACTTCATATTTCTTCATAAACTGTCCCCTATTTATTTTTTATAATTGTATATTTTTTTAAATACAGAAACAAGTATAATAGTCATTAAGTTGTAAGAAAGAAGGAAATGATGATGAAAAATAAACAAACCTATGAAATCGTATTAACAGGACTTGGCATGGCACTAGTCTTTGTGGCAACCATGTTTATCAAAGTTCCAAACGCACTCGATGGATATTTCAATCTAGGCGATGGATTCATCCTATTATTCGCAAGCTTTTTAAATCCATTTGAAAGTTTCTTAATTGGAGGACTAGGAAGCGCACTAGCCGATGTAGCCGGAGGATATGGACACTACTTCTTCTTTACCCTAGTCATTAAAGGACTTGAAGGAATTGTCGTATCTCTACTTATGAAAAACTACTCTAAACCCAAACAAATCTCAAGCTACGTATTAGGAACTGTCATTATGGTCTTTGGATACTTCATCGCCAAATATATGTTAAAAGGAAGCTGGATCGTTGCCGCTAGTGAAATTCCAGCTAACATTGTACAAGGTGTAGCTGGCATTGTGATTGCACTAATCGCCTATCCAATAGTCAAAAAAATCGTACAAGATAAGCTAAACTAAAGCCTGGAAATTCCGGTTCTAGCAAAAGAATTAGGACCTATATTTAACAAAAGGTGTAAATATGCTTTATTTACGCCTTTTTCTTATACTTGTAAAAGTGATAAAATGGGAGAAGGAAGCTAAAATTTAGGTCAAAATCATGTCTCATAAAAGAAAAAATCTTTTAGATGAGCTCAACAAACTGGCTCCATCTGAAGCAGAAAAATTACTCAATCAGTATGCTAAAACCAAAAATAAATCTGTTCCAAAATCTCTAGCAATCACCTATGCTCACGATATAGAGAAACATTTGGATACGGTAACTGTATCCTGTCCATATTGTCAGAGTACAAATATTATTAAAAAAGGAAAAATACAACATGGTTTGCAGCGATATCAATGCAAATCATGTTGCAAAAAATTTACAAAATTGACAAATACTATATTGGAAAAGTCTCCATGGTCATGGAATGTATGGACTAAAGTTTTGTATGAAATGTTACATTTTTCTTCTGTAGATTTGATTATGAACACTTTAATCAATGAACATTACGTAGTTGAAATAACAAGACCGACAGTTTTAATGATGGTTCAGAAGTTGAGAGAACTTTTTGTTTATGTTCCAAAGCCAGAACTTCACGGCGTGATTCAAATGGATGAAATGTTTTTCCATGAATCACAGAAAGGAATTGATAATCCAACGGATGTTTTGAAAAGTGGAAAAAGAAGAAAAGGCCGAAGGAGAAGTGAACCGTCAAAATATGGAACCATGGGTAATGAATTTGGAACAGTATTGTGTGCTGTCGATGAAGTCGGTCATGCTATCGCAAAGCATGTATGTATGGGCCATATTGAATTAGATGATATTTACCTTAATATTCATCCTTATTTAAAAATGTTACATTTATCTGTACAGATATGAATCCAATTTATACGCAGTATACAAGTATGGAGTCTTTACCTCATTATGTGATTCATAGTCAGTACCATAAGAACAAAGCTAAATGTAAAAACGAAAAAGCTCTAATTAGAGCGTATGAAAATGATTTATTGGATTACGTTGAAGGAGCTGGAATTCTGACCTATAAGCAGATGAATGAATTGAAGAAAGAAAAACATTTAACCATTAATGGTGTAAATGGCTTCCATTCTGAATTAAGGCGTTATATTGATAATATTGAACGAGGCGTCTCTACTAAATTCTTAGATAACTGGTGTTCATTCATTTCATATGTACACAATTATAAAATCGATAATGGTCATACTCCATCCTCACTAGATGAAGTTGAAAGCATTTTAAAAGAGTTGTTGAACTTAAACATTCCTGTGCGTATCAAAAATATCAAACAAAAAGAAAATGCAGTCCGAAAACAGACTGCAAAGTATACGAAAAAGCTAATCGAAACAACCGTGGCTTCTAGAGTTAAATCGAATAATCCTTATTTAAAATTCAATGAAGAGGATGGTGTTCAAAACTTTGATAAACGATATTTTGTGATGCATATACCAGAATACAAAAGAAGAAAACTGGCAAAAATATTAGGCATTAAACCATTTTCTCCAACAGCCATTTCAAGCAAAGAACTTAAAAAGAAGTTATTAAAACATCCGAAATTAAAAGAAGGAATATTAGAACTTATAGGCTTAAAAGAGCATTTATTACGTTTAGTAATACAACCACTTTCATGGTAAAATAGAAACGGTTACAATATAAGAAAGTGTGAATTAAATGAGTGAAACAGGTACAAATTATAAAACATATAAGACTATTGATGAACAAATAGAATATTTAAAAGAGAGTAAAAAAATTATCGTTGATGATGAAGACAGACATTATTTTGAAGAGCGAAATTACATTTCTTTGATTAATCCATACAAAGAATATTTTTCAACGGGGAGAAATAATAAAGGAAAGTTGGTTTATAAAAAAGAAGCAAATTTTAAAGAATTGATAAATCTAATAAACATAGATGATAAATTTGCAAAAAAGCTTTATGAAGCAATCGGCTATTTCGAGAGAAAGTTAAAAAATGTTCTGTTTTCAGAAATCTGTAAATTATATATAGATAATGAAGAAAAAGATATTCATTGTATTTCTTATGTGAGTGAAATACAATCGTTTATAACAAAACAGACCGAGCTTCCTCCACAGTTTTGTTCAAATTTTAATTATTTATATGTAACAGAAAAGGGAAATATTAAGAAAATAATTGATAATTACAATATTAAAAGAAAAACTGATGTTTTGATTCATATTTATCAAATTGCAACAAATTCTAGCATAGATGGAAGTGTATTAGAAGATCATGAAGAATGTTCAAATAAATTAATTCGACATTGTTATAAAAAACAACAAATAGTTCCTTTATGGATTATTCCTAATGCTTTGACTATGGGAGAATTACAAACGCTATTTTTGATGCTTCCTGATGAACCTCAAAAAAAGATAATGTCGAAAATAATGAATATAGATACAACTAAAGTAAGTTCAAAAAACGTCGTTGCTTTTGCTGGACAGATTGAGCAAATTAGAAAATTAAGAAATATTGTAAATCATTATGAACCAGTTCTCCCCTTTTTAATGTCTGAGATTAAAACAAAAAAAATTGAACAATCTCAATTGTTTACTACACTAGAAATTTTATTTAAAATATCCCCTATTGTTGATATAAAACCTGATGAAATCCAAGCTAAAATAAATCCATCTAACGCAAAAATTATACGTATTTTTAACGTTATGTACAAAAGCATATTATCGTAAAATATAAAAAGTTGTGGCCGATTTAACTGTCATAACTTTTTTTCATATTTAAAATTTGATAGGGATAAATAAGCCTTTAAAGTTTAAAGGGTTTTCTTTGTCTAATTTAGATAAAATAAAAGGCAAACCCTAATGATTGGTTACATTAGTGATTCGCCAGTTTGTGACCCCTGGTCACCTTCGTCATATGTAATATACCATAATTTTTGCAAAGGTGCAAATTTTTTTATAATCCCCATTACAATATGCCTTATCTTTTTACAAAGTGGCAAAATTTTTTAGGTCCTGATTTTTTTACTAGAACCGAAATTCCAGGTTTTTAATTTGTTTTGAAAAAAAAGGATATGCTCAACACATACCCTAATATCTATGCTTCTACATTCAAATATTTTAAGCCTCCATATTTTACTTGAAACTTATAAATATTACACTTCAATTGAAGCCATTCCATATCCGTAATCGCATTCTTTCCAATACATTCTATAATCAAATCTTCAGATGCCTTTAAACAATCCAATGTCTGCATCCATTTATTATAATTTTTACTATTTGGTTCAACCGCCATGTCTATGAGCTCATCATACTTCACATTAATAGCCTTATAAATCACTCGAATATTGTCAATCGTAGGCTTTTCAATCGTGTCAATATAATCAAAAATTCTCATAATAAATCATCCTTTCGTTTTTTATGGTTTTATAATACACCTTGAAAAAACGTTTGTATAGAAAAACGGGAGTTTAACACTTGCTCATAGCCAAAATAGCCAAATGTCGTTTATGTACGGC
>ERZ773181.627-NODE-627-length-36396-cov-4.986709_pt1 | contig 36396 bp, 30 predicted proteins | sample MGYA00581001_ERZ773181 | MGnify/ENA primary metagenome ERZ773181 (study PRJEB29015, sample SAMEA2737780) | human gut metagenome | biome: human gut; feature: human-associated habitat; material: faeces | place: China | collected 2012 ...
TTGCAAAGATCGCGGCGGAAGCAATGCAGCAGCCGCTGTTTTGCGAGATCTGCGGCGCACGGCGCGCCGCCATCCCGAACGGCGAAGGCGGCAAACGGTATCTCGTCAACCACAACAAGCTGCTGTTCACCTACGCGGGCGCGATCGGCGTCAAGACCGGCTTTACCAAAGCGACCGGGCGCTGCCTGGTCTCTGCCGCGAACCGGGACGGCGTGGAGCTGATTGCGGTCACGCTCGGTGCGCCGGACGACTGGCGCGACCATGCGACGATGCTGGATTTCGGTTTCTCCGCGTATGAATGCGTCACACTTGCCGAGGCGATGCAGGACTTCGGCACGCTGCCGCTGCTCGGCGGTGATGAACCCGGCGTGAAGATCTGCACCCCGGCGGCAGTGCGCGTCGTCCTGCCGCGCACACGCGGCAGCATCGTGGAGCGAATCGAACTGAACCGCCCGCGCTTTGCCCCTGTTTATGCGGAAGATATTGTGGGACGCGTTGTCTGGTTTGCGGACGGCAGGGAGATTGCGACAGCGCCGCTTGCGGCAAAGCATTATGTCGGCAAAAACGAATCATCTGTTTTACGGAGCAACTATGGAAAAAATACGACTTCAAAAATACTTCACGGACTGCAAGATCATGTCGCGGCGCGCCGCTGAAAGCGAAATTGCCGCCGGCAAGGTCGGCACGGCCGATGCTGCCTTGAAACAGCACATCCCCCGAAAACATGCAGTGGTCTGCCGCGCAATAGTACACCAGGCTGCCTGGCGAGTGTCCCGGCACATGGATGGCTTCCAGTTCTGTATTGCCGAAGGTGATGATGTCTCCATCGTGCAGATAAGTGCCCAGGGGCACGGGGGCTTCCTGCAGTTGGAAGCCGAACATGCGGCTTTGTTTCGGCGCTTCGTCAATCCAGAACTCATCGGCCTGGTTGGCTTCGGCCTTCAGACCGAACTCTTTCAGCATGAAAGGATTGCCGAAGATATGGTCCAGATGCAGATGGGTATTCAGCAGATGTTTCACATTCAGCCCATTCTTGATGATGAAGTTTTTCAAGGCCTGCTTTTCTTCCTCATAAAAACAGCCCGGGTCAATGACGACCGCTTCATTGGTTTCGTCCCAAAGCACATAACAGTTCTCCGGGAACATATTAAATTCGAATCTCTTTATTTTCATATTATGTATTTAGATTTATCCCCCTACATATACTACTTTCTTTGTCTCGAAGAACTCCTCTTCAAAGAACTCCTTCAAGTCCCACAACGTGGTCTTGTTCTTGACGGGCATGGTTTCATTTCCCAATTCGCCCCCCTTGAGGCAAATCAGTCCGTTGGGCAATGCATTCTGCTGTTTGGAGGAGATGTTCTTGCGGATAATCTTCAGTAGGTCTGTCAGTGGCATCACGGCACGGCTCACCACAAAGTCGAACTTCCCTTTTTCCTCTTCTGCGCGGGCATGGCGGAAGGTGACGTTTTTCAGCCCGATGCTGTTGGCTATTTCGGAGGCTACGCGTACTTTCTTTCCGATGCTGTCCACCAGATGGAAGTATACTTCGGGGAAAAGGATGGCAAGCGGGATTCCCGGAAAGCCTCCTCCCGTGCCGAGGTCCATAATCTGTGTCCCCGGCCTGAAGCGGATTACCTTGGCTATGCCCAGAGAATGCAGCACATGGTGTTCGTACAAGTTCTCTATATCTTTGCGTGAAATGACATTAATCTTAGAGTTCCAGTCCAGATAGAGGTCGTAGAGTGCGGCAAACTGCCGTTTCTGTTCTTCCGTCAGGTCCGGGAAATATTTGAGTATTAAATCCATTGTGAATTTTATATTGATAGACAATTGATTACAGTTCCTATTCGCCGTCTGTTTTTATAGCGCTGCTTAATACAATGAATTTACCGTTCATCAGAGGGGCTATGTCCTCATAAGACAACGTGATTTTGGTTGCTCCCATTACGTATGGGGCAATTTCATATACATTATAATAGAAGGTGATTCCCGTTGGGTCCAGGTAGAAATTCTCGATGGGCTCCAGGTCACCGGTGGTGGCGTAACCCATGTCCTCCAGCTCTTGGCGGGTGCTGACGTTGTTGTCTGCCATCAGCTGTTTCCAAAGCAAGTCGGTCAGCGTTTCCTTATAGTCGCCTTCAAAGAGGTCGTCCAGGCGGATGGGGCTTAGGGTCTTTAGGTCGAGGTTGAGGAAGGTGGACATATAGATGCCGTGTGCGCCGCCGGTATATTCGTTGTAATCTATACGGTAGGTCAGTACCAAGGTATTGCACAACTGCACATGGCTTTCGATTCCTTTATAATAGGAATACCAGGCTCCTATGCTTTCTTCGTCCTCCTTGTCCTGCTCATCCTTTTTGTACATAGGCTCCAGGTCATTGCGGTAGTCGCCGACATATTTCTCCGTATATTTCTTGACAGCTTCTTCGGGTGTCATCGCCATGTACTTGTCGCCGAAGCAGGCGGAGAGGAAGAAGGCGTTCAGACTGTCTTTCAGCCTCACGTCGGATGACTGGCTGGCGTAGGCAACGTTGAGGATGAGGTTGCAGGCCGGCTTGGCTGTGTCTCCGAAGAGATGTACGGTTTCGTTTACTTGTATACTGTCGAACTCCAACGCATATGCGTTTTTGTTCACGGTGTTACCGCAGGAAAAGAAAAAGCCGCTTGCCGCAAGCAGAAGGACAAGTAGGCTGACAGTTTGCTTTTTCATATTGAATTTCGTTTATAAATCAACATATCAATCAAAAAACTTTATCGACAAATATAGAACTTATTAACGAACTGCACACATAAAAAAGGAAAAATTAATTCCGGCAAACGGTTAAAACTTTCTATCTTTGCAGCGCTTATGAAGGAACTCCGTTACATACTGGCTGTACTCTTTTCCTCCCTTATCATTATAAGCGGAGTGGGGATTTCTGTAGTTCAGTATTGCTGTGCCGGATGCGAGACGACGCAAAGCTGCTGCACTTCCGGCTGTTCCAAATGCCATAATACACATCGTGCCTCACGGCAAACATGCAAGGATACCGGCTGTACAGCCGTCTACTACAAGGTGGATTTCGTGAAGCATGCACACGAGTCTGTTTCGTTCGTGCCATTCCTTACACTGTTTTGCGAGCAACTGCCGCTGTTTGATCACTCCTTGCCGCAGGTGGCTTGTACTCCGAGAGTTGTTTCAGGAGCACCGCCATATGTCGTCGGCTCGCGTCATTATCTGGCGCTCTATTCCACGCTTCTCATTTAGTGTTGTTTTATACGGGGCAATGACCTGGATTGCCCGGAGGGAACTGTTTGTTTTTTAATCACTTCTTTAAGTATAAAACAGAAATGAAATATAGTTTGATAGCCATTCTTCTGTTCTCTTTCACCGCCTTGCAGGCGCAGGTAAAGGGAACGGTAAAGGATAATTTGGGCGACCCGATTGCGGGTGCCAACCTCTTCTGGCAGGGAACCACCCAAGGTACCACCACTTCGGCGGACGGTACTTTCTCCTTGTCCAAACCCAATGACAAGCATATGCTTGTAGTCAGCTTTATCGGTTTTGAGAACGATACGATACACGTCAGTAACCGCAATGAGACGCTCGACATTGTCTTGCGCGAAGGGGTGGAACTGAGCGAGGTGAATGTGGTCAGCCGTAAGTTGGGCACCATGAAGCTGCGCAACAGTGTGATGAATGAAGATATGATAAGTAGCGCCGAGTTGAGTCGTGCCGCCTGCTGTAACCTGGGAGAGAGTTTTGTGACCAATCCCTCGGTGGACGTCACCTACTCTGACGCCGCCACCGGTGCTAAGCAAATCAAGCTTCTCGGCTTGTCCGGTACGTATGTGCAAATGATGACGGAGAATATCCCCAACTACCGCGGCTCTGCCGCCCCCTACGGACTGGGTTATGTACCCGGGCCATGGATGCAGAGTATTCAGGTGAGCAAGGGCAGTTCATCCGTGAAGAACGGCTATGAGGCCATCACGGGACAAATCAATGTGGAATTCAAGAAACCCCAGTTGCCCGAAGCCGATTGGTTTTCCGCCAACCTCTTTGCCAGCAGCACCAACCGTTATGAAGCCAATGCCGATGCCACGGTGAAACTCTCCAAACGTTGGAGCACCTCTTTGCTGGCGCATTACGAGAATGAGACCAAAGCTCACGACAGCAACGACGACGGCTTTGCCGACATCCCCCGTGTGGAGCAGTACAACCTCTGGAACCGCTGGGCATACATGGGCGACCGCTACGTCTTCCAGGCAGGCATCAAAGTGCTTACAGAAGACCGCAACAGCGGGCAAGTCAGCCATGGCAAAACGTCCCTGGCAGACCCTTATAAGATAAGTATAGGTACCGACCGCTACGAAGCCTTCACCAAGAACGCCTATATATTTAATAAGGAGAAGAACACCAACCTGGCATTGATTCTTTCCGGCTCCCTGCACAAGCAGGATGCCTTGTACGGACGGAAAATCTACGATGTGGACCAGCACAACGCTTATGCCTCCTTGCTGTTCGAGACGGAACTGACCAAGCGTCAAAGCCTTTCTGCCGGACTGAGCTTCAACTATGACTCCTACGACCAGCACTACCGCCTGGACAATGACGCCGCACAGCCTTTGACGAAGAAATTCACCAAAGAAGCCGTCCCCGGCGCCTACGTGCAGTACACCTACAACTGGGACGATAAACTGGTGCTGATGGGTGGCATCCGCGGCGACCATAGCAGTGAGTACGGCTATTTCGTCACTCCGCGTTTCCATGTGAAGTACAATCCCAACGAGTATGTACATTTCCGTCTTTCGGCAGGAAAGGGATACCGCACGAACCATGTGCTGGCCGAGAATAACTACCTGCTGGCAAGCAGCCGCCGGATAGACATCGCCAAACGTCTTGACCAGGATGAGGCCTGGAACTATGGCGCAAGCACTTCCGCCTATATTCCCTTGTTCGGCAAAACCTTGAACCTGAATGCGGAATACTATTACACGGATTTCAGCAAGCAGGTGGTGGTGGATATGGATACGGACCCGCATGCCGTTCTGTTCTACAACCTTCACGGCCGTTCCTATTCGCAGGTAGTGCAGGTGGAGGCAAGCTATCCGTTCTTCCAGGGTTTCACCTTTACCGCGGCTTACCGTTGGACGGATGCCAAGACGAATTACAACGGAGAGCTGATGGAGAAACCCCTTACCAGCAAGTATAAAGGTTTGCTGACGGCTTCTTATCAGACACCTTTGGGATTGTGGCAGTTTGATGTGACTTTGCAGTTGAACGGTGGCGGGCGCATGCCGGCTCCATACGAACTGACAGACGGCAACTGGTCGTGGGAAAGGCGTTATGGCGGCTTCGAGCAGTTGAGTGCCCAGGTGACGCGCTATTTCCGTCGCTGGTCTATATACGTCGGTGGCGAGAACCTGACAAACTTCAAGCAGAAAAACCCCATCATCGATGCTTCCAATCCCTGGGGAAGCAACTTTGATGCTACGATGGTGTGGGGACCGATGCATGGGGCAAAAGCCTATGTAGGTGTCCGTTTTAACTTGCCGAGAATATAATATTATTTATTAAATCAATAGCAAAACAATGAAAACAAGAAGATTTTTAGTTGCTTTGGCAGCCGTACTGTTCTGTACGACTGCCGCAATGGCAAAAGACATCCGTACAGCCGTGTTCAAGGTGGCACAGATGAAGTGTGAGAACTGTGTAAGGAAGATAAACAATAACATCCGTTTTGAGAAGGGACTGAAGGACTTCCACACAGACCTGAAGACAAAGACGGTAACCATCACGTATGATGCCGACAAGACCAATGTGGAAAAGTTGAAAGAAGGTTTCCAAAAGTTCCATTATGAAGCGGAGTTTGTCAAGGAAACCAAGCAGGACGATAAGAAGTAATTGAACAAACTGCTCATTCCAGTTGTTGCTTTATTAAAGCGGAACAACAACCATCTAAAAAATAAATCGAATGAGCAATATAATTACTAAGGCACATCCCGTGCCGGATATGCACAGCACGGGATTGCGCGTCGTCGGTGCATGGCTTTTTGCCATCGTACTGATACTGTTTTCTACAGTCTTTGTGCATGTACCCTATACCCGTGAAATACAGATGGTACTGGCAATTCCGGTACTGCTGTTTTTCGGCGCTCCTTTTTATGCCGGTGCCTGGAAGGGAACCCGGTCGGGCCGCAACAATATAGACCGTCTGGTGGCGCTTACCACCTCTGTGGCTTTTCTGTTCAGTGTGTTCAACACTTTCTTCCCGGATTATTGGCTGGGCATCGGGCTGGAACCGCATGTCTATTATGGGGTTGCCGCCGTCATCATCGCCTTTTCCCTGACCGGCGAGTTTATGGAGGAACGTGCCCGGCGAAATGTGTCGGCGGCTATCTGCCGGTTGGGAGGCTGGCAGCATAACGCAGCCCGCGTACTGCCGGAGAAGCAACGCATTGACGACCGCGTTGCCGAGCTTTTTGTCCCGGTCATTCTCATCATTTCCCTGCTGACCTTTTTTATATGGGTGTTCTTCGGAGGCATAGATGTAGTGTCACACGGTCTGTTTGCCGCTTTGTCCGTATTGGTGGTGGCTTGTCCGTGTGCGGTAGGGCTGGCCACTCCAGTAGCTTTGGCGGCGGGCCTTAATAAAGCTGCCCGCAATCATATCCTTATCAGGGACACTTCCGCTTTAGAGCAGATGCGCAATGTGGATGTGGTGGTATTCGACAAGACCGGGACCTTGACAGAAGGACATCCTACGGTAATAGGCTGGCTGTGGGCGCAAGGGCAGGAGGAGCATTATAAAGATGTACTGCTTGCTGCCGAGTCTACTTCGGACCATCCTCTGGCAGAAGCAATCGTTACGGCCCTGGAAGGGGAGGAGCAGGTTATCCCTGCCCACCTGGACGGTTTTGAAAACATTACCGGAAAAGGTGTCAGAGTGGCCTATCAGGGTGCGGAATATTGGGTAGGAAGCCATAAACTGCTGAAAGATTATCAAGCCAATTTGTCGGATATCCTGGCCGATATGCTGACACAATATGAATCGGACGGAAACAGTATTGTCTACTTTGGGCGTGAGAACGATTTACTTGCCGTTATTGCCATCAAGGACCAGTTGCGGGTGACTTCTATGGAAGCTATCCGGGAACTGCGTATCCAGGACATCGAGATATGCATGCTTACGGGAGACGGTGAGCGTACAGCTTCTTCCGTGGCCGGCAGTTTGGGTATCATGCGTTTTGTGGCCGATGCCATGCCCGATGACAAAGAGGATTTCATCCATAAGCTGCAGCTTCAGGGTAAAACGGTCGCCATGGTAGGTGACGGCGTGAACGATGCGCAAGCCTTGAGCTGTGCTGATGTAAGCATTGCCATGGGAAAGGGGACCGATACGTTGATGGACACCGCCATGATTACTCTCAGGACTTCAGACCTGCTGCTGTTGCCCAAAGTTTTCCGGTTGTCTCGCCAGACTGTGAGCCTCATGTACCGGAATATGTTCTGGGCTTTCATCTATAATACAGTGGGTATCTTTGTCGCGGCCGGAGTACTCTATCCCGTCTATGACATCCTGCTGAGTCCTGCGCTGGCAGGTGCTGCCATGGCTCTTTCCTGTGTATCCGTGGCTTTGAGCAGCCTTCGTCTGAGTTCCAGGTTCTGACGGCTGTATTCTCAGCTGTTCCTATACTCCAGCGGACTCATGCCCATGTGCCTCTTGAAGTATTTTCCAAAGAAGGAAGCACTGGGGAAGTTCAGGGAATAGGCAATCTCCTGAATGGTCATGTTGGTTGATTTCAGCTTGGCTTTCACGTCTACGATGACGACGTGGGCGATGATGTCCAATACATTTCTGCCGGTCACCTGCCTCACGGTGGTGCTGAGGTGTTGCAGGGAGATGCCCAGTTTGTCGGCATAGAATTGCGCGCGGCGTTCGCGGGTATAGTTTTCGATGACGAGCTGCACCAGTTCGCGGCATATTTCCTCTTTCCGGCTCTTATTCCCTTTTTGCATCTGCGGACGGTGGCAATACATTCTGTCTATGCCGCTGAGGAGCATGTTCAATGTGCTTTGAGCCATTTTTGTATCGGGAGGATAGGGACCGGTCGTGATGCGTGCCCATAGGGCAAAATAGTCCTTGAAGTAGGAGGCGACGGTAGGGTTGACAGCCAGTACCGGATACTCCAGTATGTTGGAGAAAGAGCTCAATGTAGACTGGATGAGGTTGACTCCATTGAGGCAATGGGAAGAAAACCCCACGAATCCCAGGCACACTTTTTCCTTTTGTTCGTAAAACTGTATGATAGTTCCGGGAAGCAGGGTAATAAAATCCCCTTGCTTGATTTCCGTATCCATCAGATTGATGGATACCGTGATGGAACCTTCTATGCATAGTGCAAAGATGCATGCTTTCAGGCGGCACGACTGTTTGTATATGTTTAGAATGTCTTCCGTTACTTCAGTCCATGCAATCATGTCTACTGGCAGGTCGACTTGAGGAAATTCCATACGCTTTGTCGTTTAGAGTTTGCACAAAGGTAATTCTTTTCCGGGAAAAAGTAACGGAAGACATTCTGTTTTTAAAATGAAATGTTCTTTTTTTAAAATGTAACGTCCATCTTTACGACGAAAGTACGTGGCGCGCCCACTGCCATGGGACGATAGCTGTACTCCTTGTTCAGCAGGTTGTTTATCATGAACTGGAAAGCTACTTCCTTGGTGGCTTTCACCCCGAAGCGCATGTCCACTGTGGCATAGTCCGTATTATGCTTTTTCCAATAGGATGCCAGGGTTTCCCCGTTGGACGAGCCGAAGAGGATGCCGCGCACGTAGTCCAGCAGGTCAGGTTCACTTTTGCTGCGTTCGTCCAGCATAATATAGTCCACGGCAAGTATCTTGCTTTTCCAGTTTACGTTGGCACCTATGTTGATGCGTTTCCACTGAAAGTCCAGCGTGGCCTTGAAACTGTGTTTCGGACGATATTTCAAGTACTTGCCGTCATTGCTTTTCTCCTTCATCTGAAGCGGGTCGGTATAGGTGTTCTCCAGGGCATTGCGTTTCTTGTAGTCGGCATCCCTCGGTTCGGTATATACATATCCCAGGTTATAGAGCAGCTTGGCGTTTTTGTTGAAGGTGTACATGCCGTTGGTGCTGATTTCCATTCCATAAATCTGTGCTTTGGACACGTTGTGGAACTGTGCCCCGATGCCGAAACCCTTGCCGTTCTTCAGCATTTGTATGGCGTCTGTAACGCTGTTTATCATGCTCAGGTCCGCATTGTTGAATAGGCCGAACTGGAATTCCACCATATCCTTGTATTGGGTATAGAAAGCGGCGACATCTGCAAATCCTTGTAAATTGCCTGCCTTGTACCCTTGCTTGAATCCCAGCTCGGCATTGAATCCTTTTTCCGGCTGTACGTTGTAGTTGGGATATACACCTACACCTCCGATGTCTTTGCGAAGGTATTTCTCGGTGATGGAGGGATTACGGTAACCCTGGCCGAAGCTGGCACGCAGGAAGCTGTAATCGGCTAGCTGGTAGTTCAGCCCGGCACGGAACACGGGGCGGAAAGGAATCTTGCTCCCGAAAACCTTTGTGTCGGCTTCCCGGTAGTGCTTGTCTATCCGGTAGTATTCGGCACGTACACCGGCCGATACGCTGAGGCGGTCCCAGAAGCGCTGGTCGTATTGCATATAGGCGGCAACATTGTCACTTTGATGTACTTCTTCCGTTTCGCCGGAGAAGGTGCGGATATGTTCGTAAGTCAGACCCGTGGTGATTTGTGCGCCGCCGTCCCATTTCTTGTTGAACTGATAGTCCAGATAATAGTCGTAATTCTTGTCCGTCCGTGTTGGTGATTGATTGCGCTTCGGATTGAGTACACCGGATAGCCAGGGAACCAGGTCGCTGGGTAGTTTCCCTTCAAGCAGTCCTCCCATGTCAGACGGCAGGCCGTTGCTCATTACCCAAGAGATGAGGTCGCAATAGTCGGCAGTGGTGGCATTGGGGAATATGTTGTCCAGAGAGCCGAAGACACCGTCCATCAAATCACTCAGCTTGTCGCTTCCCAGCCATTTGATAACTCCGGTCATCAGTGGCTGGAGGGCTGTGTAGTCTCCATTGGCAATGTTCTGGATGACTTGTGCGTCGGTGCCCATGTTGCCCAGAATATCCGTAATGGAGGCGGATTGTGTAGGGCGTACCACATTGTCCGCACTGTAGTAGAAACGGCCCTTTACTTTGTGTGAAGTACCTCTTTCAGGATTGGTGAAGTTGAAGAAAGGGTCAATGCGGAAGTTGTTGGACTCACGTCCCATATTAGTAAAGGGAGAGGGGCGGTAGGCCTCGCCGGGCGAGCGCCAGATGAAGAAATCCCCGTACTTGTTGGAAAGGAAATCCACGTTGAAACCGTAGTTCATCAGTTTCATACCCATATCCGGCTGATAGTAGGTGAGGTTTCCGTTGATGTGGAAACGTTTGTTGTAACCTTGTTGGCGGTAGCCCTCGTCGGTAAAGAGATTCAGTCCGCCGCTGACGTCAAAGTTACCGATGCGGCGGGAGTGGGTGAGGTCGAAACCTTCGTAGAGCGGATTGCGTACACCGCTGAAAAGGCTGTTGCGCAACAAGGGCTTTACCGGATATTTGTCCTCTTTCCAGAAAGATTTGTCACTCCATTGGTAATCGCTGTTGTCGGGGTCGTCATAGATTCCTACATAGGCACTGAAACGGGTCTGAGGGGTCAGTCCCGGCCGTGCGGTGCGTATGTTGATGATGCCGTTCAGGGCCGACGAACCATAGAGCACGCTGGAGGCTCCTTTGATGACCTCTACCTGCTGCACATTTTCCAGAGGTACGCTGTTCCAGTTGATGACTCCGTTTTGGGGGCTGAGCACGCTCATCCCGTCTACCAGTACCAGGCTGCGGGCACCTACGCTGTAAGTCCAGCCGCCACCGCCTCGAATGCTGGGTTGCTTGTCGATGATATCGACCCCCGGAATGGTCTGCAGTGTCGAGGTGATGTCTGTGGGAGCCTGGCGGGCAATGTCACTGGCCTTTATCAAATCCATGGAGACCGTCACATCGCTCAGCTTCTGTTCAAACCGTCCGGCCGAGACCACGACATCTTCCAGCAGGTTGGTGCTTTCCTTCATGTACACGTCTTTCTGCATAATGTCTCCTTTGCTGATGACGATGGGCATTGGCACATCCTCATATCCCACGTAGCTGAATACCAAATCTACACCTCCCGCCGGCAGGTGTACTTCGTATGCACCGTTTATGTCGGTCACTACGCCTTGCGTGTCTTTCAGCTTGTAGGTGACCGATGCCCCTGCAAGCGGTTCATTGGTCGTTGCATCATATACGTGCCCCTTCAATATCTGTGCAGATATGGAAAAGCTGAACAGTAACGCTGCGAATAGCGTTATTAGAATTCTTTTTTTCATAAGTCTGTCTTTTTGTGAATAGTTATATCAGAATGTTTGCAAAGTACGTGAGATATTATCAGATTATCAAGGTGTATTTTTATGAATAGATGCTACATATTTAAGATAAATTCGGGGAGTGAATTCAAAAAAGTGCTATATTTGCTTGCATGAAACTGGAAATATCAGATTGGAACATGATTCCTTATGCCGGGGCATGGAGCCGGCAGACGGAATGGTTTGACGCACTTGTACACGCCAAGCAGGCAGGAGAGTGCTATGTCAATCATATTGTGCTCTGCGAGCATCCCCATGTCTATACATTGGGGCGTAGCGGGAAAGAAAGGAATATGCTGCTGGGAGAAGAACAACTGCGCAGGATAGGGGCTACGCTCTATCATATTGACCGTGGTGGAGACATTACGTATCATGGTCCGGGACAGTTGGTCTGTTATCCTATTCTGAACCTCGAGGACTTTTCTTTGGGGTTGAAGGAGTATGTGCATCTGCTGGAAGAGGCGGTAATTCGCGTTTGTGCTTCGTTTGGCATCGCTGCCGGACGCCTGGAGAAGGCAACGGGCGTATGGCTGGAGGGCGATACTCCCCGTGCCCGTAAGATTTGTGCCATCGGCGTGCGCAGCAGCCATTTTGTTACCATGCATGGGCTGGCACTGAATGTGAATACCGATTTACGTTATTTCAGCTATATCAATCCCTGCGGATTCATCGACAAGGGGGTCACTTCTTTGCAGAAAGAACTGGGACATGAAGTGCCGATGGAAGAGGTGAAGGAGTGTCTTTGCAAGGAGCTGGTAAATCTTTTGTCATGAACTATCTGGCACATGTATTCCTTTCCGGTCCGAACAGAAAAGTACAGTTGGGCAATTTTGTAGGCGATGCTGTAAAGGGAAGCTCCTATAAGAATTATCCGCCGGATATAGCCAAGGGTATTCAGCTTCACCGCGCTATTGACGACTATACCGACCGTCATCCGGCTGTCTGCGAGGTGGTACATAGGCTTCAACCTGAATTCGGACGCTATTCGGGGGTATTGCTGGATATTTATTTCGATTATTTGCTGGCTTCCCGTTTCGAGTCGTTCTCCGGAGGCTCCTTGAGGAAGTATACCCGGAATTTTTATCTTTCCCTCCTTATCAATTACCGCTATCTTCCGCTACGGTTCAAACGTTTTATTTGGCATTTTATCCTGACCGACCGTTTGCAGAAATACGCCACTCTGAACGGAATAAGAGAATCTTTGAACATCATGGTGGAATATCATCATATTGATATATCCGTAGATAAGGCAATTCGATACCTTGAAAAGCACGATGAGGAACTGTTTGCTGTGTTCCAGCCATTTTTTATTGAATTGCAGAGGTTTTGCGCTGAATATCAGCATAATTATAAGTCACAATTTTAAGGACGAAGAAGGAATGAATATCGTGTCGGCAAGGAATTAATATCCTGCCGACACGATATTTGTTTTTTGTATCACACGTTGTTGATTTCCTGCATGACATGTTATTGATAGCTTGTGCCCTGTGGAATCAGCTTCCCGTACTCCGCTTCTCCCTTGCCAGTACCGAGATGATGTACCCTCCCTTGCTGTTCACCTTGTTCCAGTTTGTTCCATTGAATATTTTCCAGACGTAGTTTCCCAGCCTGCCGTAGTCCGATAACTTCAGAATCTTCCTGATTTCCTCCCGGTCGGTGATGTAGAGCTTTTCCAGATTCAGCATGAGGCATTCCAGGTTGTGCGTATTCCTGTTGTAGGCATATCCGGGAATGTCTAAATCAGGATTTCCCTGCGCTCCTCCGCTTTCCCCCGGGGGAGTAAGAGGGGGAAGTGCTTTACTTTCTTTTGCTTTGCTTTCTTCTACTTTGCTTTCTTTGCTTTGTTTGGAATTGCATGCATTTTCGGGGAAAATGTCCGCATCCTGCGTGCAATTTTCTCGGTTTTGCGTACAAGTCTTGTCCTTGTCCGGTTTATCTTCCTCCGTCTCTACCAGTAGATAGGGCAGGGTGGTGAGATCCCTTTTTCTTCGTTTGGTGGCTTCCAGCCATACTTTCTGTATCTCGGTAGAGGTCAGTACCCCTTGCTCCTTATAGGTTTTGGGGTCGAAAAAGGCTTTCTCCACCAGGATGTCCACGATTCCCTGCATCTCCTGCTCGTTGATGTCCTTTCCCGCCTTGTTTGTGAACAGTGTGCATTGCTCCGCGTTCCATTTCAGGTAATATCCGTTTTCCTTGTGTATCTTGCACAGCAGTTTCATTACCGCCGCTGTGCCTTTCAGTCCGAACCTGGCTTCCACCAGTTCCACTGCTATCTCTTCGAATAGATTTACTTTGAGGGGGAAGTATAGCATTCCCCCGTACATCATGGCCATTGTTTTTAGTGTTTAATGATTAGTGATTAATGGTTAATGGTTAGCATATGGGGCTCCATTCGAGGAAGTTCTCCAGCTGGAAAGTTTTCCATGCCTGCAGTTCCACGTCCCAGAAGGCTATGGTGCTTGTCACTCTTGTGATGTCATAATCTCTTCTGAAGTCAGCCTTGTAGGGCAGTAAGGTGGCTTTCGCCAGCCTGAATGTCCCGTCCTGCTTGTGGTAGGCTATGAGTGCGTGTCCGTATTGCATGTGGTCTATCAGGCTTTCTATCCGTCGGGCCATCCATGTGGCGCATGTTTCCGTGTAGTTCTTTTCCAGCATGATACGTATTTTCCATAGGTTTCTCAGTGCTTCGTGAAGTGAAGCGTTCTTTGTCGACTTTCTCATCTTGTTGTCTTTAAAATTAATAATTGTATTAGTTTGGCAGGAGGTACGCTTGTATATAAAAAAAGATGCCGCATTCGTTGAGAAAGCGGCATCTATAGGCGGTGTGGCTTCATCCTTACCAAAGTGGCGGCAAAGATAAGTGGTTTATTCCTTAAGTTGTTTATATTTAATTATTGTCAATAAGTTTCGTGGTTTCTGCCCTTTTTTGTTTTATTCCCTATATCTCTCCTGCTACCTTCATTTCCCGCCACACTTCACCGAACTCTTGTATTATAGTGTTTTCTGACAGTCTTTTATAGTCTGGCGTTCTAAAGTCGAAATGTGAGTATGCCCATTGTGCCAATGCCTTGTTGCTTGTCGGCTTTTCTTCTATAAAGTATCTTGATTTTTTCCATAGGATGATGTCTTTAATGACTTCTTTCCTATATTGTGGCAGTATTCCTATAACCTCCCCACTTGAGGGACGTCCTACTCCCGCTTTCGGAGCTGATATGCCGTGCTTTACATTCGTTTCTAGGGTGTCTCTTTTTGTTTTTTTTCCTTACTTTGGAGTGTCTCTTTTGCCTTCATTTTCTAATGTTTTTGGGTTAATAATTAAAATTACTGTAGTTTGTAAAATAAATGCAAAGGTATATCAAGTTTTTTGTTTTTGTGGAGTAAGGATGGAGATAAAAAGCTGGGTTTTATCTTTATGATGGGTTAATGTGTTGATATATAAATGGAAATGACTTTGATTTGGAAGTGTTTTTTAAACGTTCGTTTAATGGACGCAAAGATAAGACTGTTTTTTATATCCTCAAAATGTTTAATAAAAATATTTTGGAAAACCCATCGTGTCTCAGTTTAATCTACAGTAATTCAATATATTAAGTATCTTATTTAATATTTAAAATTTCCATTCCCTTTTATTAACTCATTCCCTATTTCATTTCCTGAAATTTGACGTCCATTAAACGAACGTTTAAAAAACGCTTTTTGTTTGTAATCCGTTCGTTTATAGTCTCTTACCAGAAGGTAATGACGAACTGCAAAAAAACTGTTGGCAAGAAGGGCACAATGCTTGCTGTATTTTACATAAGGTGCTCGCAAATGATTGGATACCAGGTATATACCGAGGGTTCAAAGCCCCAGAGGAACACTCTTTTGTGAACAAAACAACGAAAATGGAAACGGATAACGAGGTTGAAGTCTGGCATGCCATGCGTGCCACATACCGCAGGGAGCTTGATGCGGTGTATCTTCTCGAGAAGGAGAACCTCGGCTGTTTTGTCCCCATGCAATATAAGGTAAGTATCCGTAAGGGTAAGAAAGTCCGTACTTTGGTTCCCGTCATCCGTAATCTGGTTTTTGTCCATGCACGTCCTTCCGACGTACAGCGTGTTAAGTCTCAAATTACTTATTTGCAATATATAACCGATACTCGCAGTGGTCAGAAGATAATTATTCCCGACCATGAGATGCAGCGCTTCATCGCCGTTGCCGGAACCTATAACGACCATTTGCTTTATTTCCAGCCCGAAGAGTTGAATCTGTCGAAAGGAACTAGAGTCCGTATTACGGGTGGTGACTTTGCAGGTCAGGAGGGTATTTTTCTGAAAGTAAAGGGGGCACGTGACCGCCGTGTGGTTATAGAGATACAAGGTGTCATTGCTCTTGCCATGGCCACTATCCATCCGGATCTTATAGAAGTGATCGGCTGAATTATAATTCATAATTTACAACTCATAGTTCACAATTCATAATTCAAAAAATGTCCTCCTCCCTTTTCGAAGAAGCAATTAATCTCCAGCGTGCTGCGCACGAACTGATGTATTTAGGTATGGACGGTAGTCCTATCTATAGTGATGACCTTTCCCGCCGTAACGGTGAGGTTTACCGCTTGACTGCGGCTTTGTATGGTTCCAGTGCCCGAGGTACTACTACGGAAGAACAGGCAAACGTCTGTCTTGCTCTCTTGATGGGTTATAACGCATCGTTCATTGACCATGGCGAGAAGCAGGATCACCTCCAGGAGATATTAAACCGTTGTTGGAATCTCCTTGATACCCTTCCCGCCTCGCTGTTGAAACTCCGTCTGCTTACTGCCTGTTATGGAGAAGTGTTCGATGAGCTCCTGGCCGACGAAGCCTGGAAGATTATTTCTTCCTGGGACTCCGCATCGCTCACTGCCGAACAGCAGGAAGCTGTCGAGGAATTCCGGAATGTAGTTGACAATCCCTATCCGTGGGAATATCTTGAGGACTAAAACAGGTGAAAGTTTTCTCGAAAGGCAAAAAAAGAAATGGAGTGGAGAATGCAGGAGACACGGGAAAAGTTAAAGGCATATAGAACTAAACATACAAGTGATATATTCATGTAATGAGTGAAAAGGATTCCACGCATTGTATTACGAAAAATAGCCTCCAGAGAAACGGATTATATGGCATTTCTGCCAATGAATATAGTAAAATAACTTATTATTTGATTAAAAATATAACTCAAAGTGGGTTATACCCTCTTTAGTAGATGCCCAATATCTATTGAATATCCGGGAAGCGTGGTACTAACTCTTTCATTACTACGCGAAGTAATAAATATAAATCACCTTTGGTTCCACCTTCCCGGATTAGTTTGATTTTTTCAGTGTGTGACATATAAGAATCTAACAAACATTAAACTATGCGTCGAATCTTATTTCTGATTTTATGTCTTTTCATTGTCTTCGGTTCTGCCTATGCCCAGCGCATGTCCGACGAGCAAGTGGTTGAATATGTGAAACAAGCACAGGCTGCCGGAAAATCTCAGAAGCAGATGACTGCCGAACTGTTGCGCCGTGGTGTGACCCGCGAACAGGTGCTCCGCATCAAGGATAAATATGAGAACTCGGGTGTTGCTGTCCCGGGTTCCGAAGCTCCCTCACAGATGCGCAAGCGTTCGGTTGCTGTGGGAGAATCCTACGAGGCTGCCGAACTGGATGACCAGAAAGCGGTTGTTGATGAGAGACTTGAAAGCCAGTCCGCCCCTGAGGCTGCCGGAATACAGATTTTCGGTCATAATCTGTTCCAGAACCGTAATCTCTCCTTTGAACCTAGTGTGAATCTGGCTACTCCAGCAAATTATCGGCTGGGGCCCGGTGACGAGGTGATCATAGATATCTGGGGAGCTTCCGAGAATACTATCCGCCAGACCATCAGTCCCGAGGGGAGTATCCAGGTGAAAGACCTCGGTCCCGTTTATCTGAACGGCATGACTGTTAAAGAAGCCAACGCTTATCTGCAACGGGAACTGTCCAAGATCTATTCCGGTATCGGAGGGGGGGATCCCAATTCACAGATCCGTCTGACTTTAGGCGATATACGTACCATTCAGATTCATATCATGGGTGAGGTCACGGTGCCGGGTACTTATACACTTTCGGCCTTTTCCACGGTTTTCCATGCCTTGTACCGTGCCGGTGGTGTGAATAATATCGGTAGCTTGCGTGACATCCGTCTGGTTCGTAACGGAGAGACGATAGAGCATTTGGACGTCTATGAGTTCATCATGCAGGGCAAGATGAATGACGATGTCCGTCTGCAGGAGGGCGATGTGATTATCGTGAGTCCCTACCAGTCGTTGGTCGAGATAGTAGGTAAGGTGAAACGTCCCATGTATTATGAAATGAAGCCTGCCGAGACGGTTGCTTCCTTACTGAAGTATGCGGGTGGCTTTATGGGAGATGCCTATAAGAAGGCTGTACGCATCATCCGTAAAAGCGGACGTGAACATCAAGTATATAATGTGGATGAGATGGACTATTCCGTATTCCGTTTAGACGACGGTGACTTAATGACGGTTGACGCCGTACTCGACCGTTTTGAGAACAAGGTTGAGGTCAGTGGTGCCGTCTATCGTCCGGGGCTTTATCAGTTGGACGGTGAGGTGAATACGGTGAAGCAGCTGATAAAGAAGGCTGAGGGACTCCGGGGAGATGCTTTCCTTGCCCGGGTCCTTCTAGACCGTGAGCGTGAAGATCTTACGCACGAAATGGTTGCCGTTGATCTGGAGGGTATTATGAACGGTACGGTTTCTGATATACCCCTTCAGAAGAACGACCATCTGTATGTTCCCGGTATCCATGACCTGAAGGAGAGCGAGACGGTCTCCATTTATGGTGAGGTGCTCAATCCCGGTACTTTCCTATACTCCGACAACTTAACGATAGAGGATATGATTGTCCAGGCGGGAGGTCTTACTGAGGCTGCCGCCACTACCTGTGTGAGCGTGACGCGCCGCATCAAGGATCCCAAGAGTACTGCCTACAGCAGCAAGCTTGCGGAGACATTCACCTTTGACATCAAGGACGGTCTTCTGACGGTTGCCGGTAGTTTCTACCTGCAACCTTTCGATGTAGTCCAGGTTCGTCGCAGTCCTGCCTACCAAGTTCAGCGCATGGTGACGGTTGCGGGTGAGGTACTTTTCAGCGGCAGCTATTCGTTGTTGAAAAAGAATGAACGTCTGAGTGATGTGATAGGTCGTGCAGGCGGAATTACTCCGGCGGCATATATAAAGGGGGGACGTTTGATTCGCAAGCGCAATGATGAGGAACGTCGGCGTGAGACGGATGTGCTTCGCATAGCTCAGGGTGGTGAGGGGAAGGATAGCATCTCTGTGGACAAGCTTGCCATCTCTGAGACTTACGCAGTAGGCATCGATATGGAAAAGGCTCTGTTTAATCCGGGAAGTGACTATGACATTGTCCTGCGTGAGGGAGATATCGTTTATATTCCTGAATACGTCAATACGGTGAAGATCAGCGGTTCAGTGATGTATCCCAATACAGTAACCTGGGAGAAAGATGCCAAGCTGAAACATTATATCAATATGGCAGGTGGTTATGGCGAAAATGCGAAAAAGAAGAAAGCATACATCATTTATCTGAATGGTACGGTAGCCCGTGCTAAGAAGAGTGACAGTGATTTAATCCAGCCGGGTTGTGAGATTGTGGTTCCCACGAAGTCTGAGAGGAAGCGTCTCCAGCTTTCTGAGATTATGGGTATGAGCTCCATGACTGCAACGATTGCGGCGATGGTGGCTACGTTGACTAATGCTTTTAAATAAGAAACAAGTGGAAGATATAAAAAGAAAGGATGCTGATATGAATGACGGACAGCAGAATAAACATCCACAGGAAGAGGAGATTGATTTGCTAGAGCTTGCCTTGAAGGTCTGGGCAGAGCGCAAGTGGATATTGAAGTGTTGTGGCTATGCAGTGATTGTGGGGTTGGTGATTGCTTTCAGTATTCCGAAAGAATATACAGCTACAGCTACGATTGCTCCGGAGTTGTCGGATGGAAAGAGTGGGGGAGGATTGTCTTCTCTTGCTGCCATGGCAGGTATTAATATGAATGCTTCTTCTAGTGCTGATGCTATTTACCCTGATTTATATCCGGATATTGTGAGTTCCACTCCCTTTATTACCGATCTTTTCAATATTCCGGTGAAAGACCTGGAGGGGAAAATAGATACTACACTTTATTGCTATTTAGATGAACATCTACGTTCTCCTTGGTGGAGTGTGGTAACATCTGCTCCTTTCAAGACTCTTGGATGGATGGCCTCTTTATTTAAGAGTGAAAAGGAAAATACTAGTAAAAGTGAACTTGATCCTTTTCATTTGACTAAGGAGCAATCTAATATAATGAAAATATTGAGTGGGCGCATTGGTATCTCAGTCGATAAGAAGACTGGACTTACTACTTTGTCTGTTACGATGCAGGATGCTTGTATTGCTGCTTGTTTGACAGATAGTGTGATGTGTCGTTTACAGGATTACGTTACAGATTACCGCACAAATAAAGCTTGTCAATATTTTGAGTTTCAGAAGGGACTTTTTGAACGTAAGAAGAAAGAATATGAAATAGCACAGGAGAATTATGCAAAGTTCTCTGATGCTAATAAAAACATTATTCTTCAGAGTTATCGTGCCGAACAAGTCCGTTTGGAAAATGAGATGAATCTTGCCTATCAAGTCTATACATCCGTTGCACAGCAGTTGCAAATGGCTGAGGCAAAAGTACAGGAAATTACTCCTGTTTATACAGTAGTTGAGCCTGCGACTATTCCTATTCGTGCATCAAAACCTAGTAAAGTAATGATATTGGCTGGCATTATTTTCATAACAGGAGTTGTTTGTATAGGTTGGATATTGTTTGGAAAGAACTTATTTCTCATTTTGAAAAAGAAATGAGAAATAAGTATATAAGGATAGTTGGAACTTGTTAGTGAGGGGCTCAAAATAGATATTTATTGATTAATATTTGTAGTTTACAATGAAAGTATTAGTTACGGGTGGAGCTGGATTTATAGGCTCTAATCTTTGTGAGCATCTGCTTGCTCATGATTATGAGGTTGTCTGCTTGGACAATTTTATTACGGGAAAGATTGAGAATCTTCTTCCATTGTTGAATCAATATTCCACTACCTTCAAGTTGATAGTGGGAGACATTCGCAATATTTCTGATTGTCAGAAGGCGGTTGAAGGCGTTGATTACGTGCTTCATGAAGCGGCATTAGGTTCCGTACCTCGGTCAGTCAAAGACCCAGTAACTACCAACGATGTCAATATTGGCGGTTTCTTGAATATGCTAATAGCTGCCCGTGATGCAGGTGTGAAACGTTTGATATATGCAGCTAGTTCTTCTACTTATGGGGATAGTAAATCTCTTCCAAAAGTGGAGGAGGTTATAGGTAAGCCATTGTCGCCTTATGCCATTACAAAATACGTCAATGAGCTATATGCGGATGTCTTTGCTCGCACATACCATATGGATTGTATCGGTTTGCGCTATTTCAATGTGTTTGGGCGTCGCCAAGATCCATTTGGGGCTTATGCAGCTGTTATTCCGTTATTCGTGAAGAAGCTGATGGCTCACGAAAGCCCCGTGATAAATGGGGATGGGGAATATAGTCGTGATTTTACTTATATTGATAATGTGGTGCAAATGAATATGCTTGCTATGACTTCCACTAATCCGGAAGCTGTAAACCAAGTTTATAATACAGCGTTTGGTGAGCGTACAACTTTGAATCAATTGGTTGGCTATCTCAAAGAGTTTCTTAGCGAGTTTGATACAGAAATAGCTAAGGTGGAAGTCGTTCATGGACCTAACCGTGTGGGGGATATCCCTCACTCCTTGGCTTGCATAGACAAGGCTAAAAGATTGCTTCACTACAATCCTCAGTATAGCATGCGTGACGGACTAAAAGAAGCTATTAAATGGTATTGGAAAAATATTTAATAAAATGAAATGTGTTGATTTGATATACAAGGATTTATATAGAGTTGGGGGTAGAAATTTGATACGAAGTTATTTTACTTTTCCCAGTTTCAAATATTTATGTGTGTTTAGATTAATCCAATCATTTAAGGAAGTATGGTATTTGAAACCTATTGTTTTTTTCTAAAAGTAAAACTTATTATGATGCAGCGGAAGTATGGCATTTTAATTCCTGCTCGTTGTACAATAGGTGAAGGATTTTTTATAGGTACAATAGTTGTAAATGAGAAAGTTAAAATTGGTAGAAATGTCAATATTTCGCAAGGCGTCACAATAGGGCAATTGAATAGGGGAAAGCGTATGGGAACTCCGGTTATTGGTAATGAGGTTTATATTGGTCCAGGCGCGAAAATATTGGGGAATATTGTTGTTGGTAACAATGTTGCTATAGGAGCTAATGCTGTTGTTTTGGATGATGTACCAGATAATGTGTGTGTTGCAGGAATTCCAGCAAAAATTGTGTCTATGAATGGATCGGATGGGTATGTGAATAGGAAAGTATAACAAACTATAGGAACTAAAATAAAATATGTAATGAAAATAGCTATATGCTGTCGGAAAGGTTCTTTCTCAGATTATTGGTTAACCTATTGTGAAGAGAATGGCATATCTTATAAGAAAGTGGATGCATATCAATCTGATATAATGAAACAGATAGAGGATTGTGATGCTTTCATGTGGCATTTCAGTCATCTGGATTACAAAGATAAGGTTTTTGCAAAACAACTTCTCTATTCTATTGAGGCTTCTGGTAAGCCTGTTTTTCCTAATTTTAAAACTGTTTGGCATTTTGATGATAAGTTAGGTCAGAAGTATTTGTTTGAGTCAATAAAAGCTCCCTTAGTCACTTCTTATGCTTTTTATACAAAGCAGGAAGCTCTGCTTTGGGCCAATAAGGCTTCTTTTCCTAAAGTTTTTAAATTGAGAGGTGGAGCTGGATCTACAAATGTAAGGCTAGTAGATACAAGGAAGGAGGCTGTATCCTTAATAAGTAGAGCTTTTAGTAGAGGCTTTTCAGCCTATGATCCATTGGCTTCATTAAAAGATCGTTGGAGGGATTATAGGAGTGGAAAATGTCCCTTTTTTGTGCTTTTAAAGTCTTTTTTTCGTTTGTTTATAGTTTCTTCTGCTATAAAGTTACTTCCTCTGGAAAAAGGATATGTTTATTTTCAAGATTTTATTCCGAATAATGATACGGATACTCGTATTGTCGTTATTGGGGATAAAATAATAGGTGAAAGGAGAGGTGTTAGAAATGGAGATTTTAGAGCATCTGGTTCGCATATTCTTCTTCCTGATGCTTCGAAGGTAGATATGCGATGTGTACAATTGGCATATAATGTTTCCAAAAAACTAGGTTTGCAAATAGGTGTATTTGATTTTGTACATGATAAAGATAATCCTTTGCTCGTAGAAGTGAGTTATGGTACAGATCCTGATTATACAGAATGTGAAGGATATTGGAATGAAAGACTCCAATTTACATCAGCACCCATTAATTTACCTAAGATGATAATAGAATCCTTTATACAAAATAGTTCTAATTAAATATTAATATGAATTCTGTAAAAATTGCCGTAATCGGTCTCGGTTACGTAGGACTTCCTTTGGCTCGTTTATTCTCTACAAAATATCAAACAGTTGGATTTGATATGAATAAAGCGAGGGTTGATGCTTTGATGGCTGGACACGATTCAACACTTGAAGTATCGGATGAATTGTTACAATCTGCTATAAAAAATGGTTTTAAATGTACGGCTGATATAGAAGATATCCGTGATTGTAATTTCTATGTAGTAGCTGTACCTACTCCTGTAGATGAACATCACAATCCGGACCTAACTCCTTTGTATGGTGCAAGTACTACAGTAGGTAAGGTAATCTCAAAAGGAGATGTTGTAGTGTATGAATCAACGGTTTATCCAGGTGTGACGGAAGAAGAGTGTATTCCGGTAGTAGAACGGGTTTCTGGATTAAAATTGAATATGGATTTTTTTGCAGGTTATTCTCCTGAGCGTATTAATCCGGGTGACAAGCTTCATACAGTAGAAAAAATAAAGAAAGTAACTTCTGGTTCTACAATAGAAATTGGTAAAAAAATAGATGAAGTTTATGCTTCAGTAATTTCTGCCGGAACTCATTTAGCACCCACGATAAAAGTTGCAGAGGCTGCTAAAGTAATAGAAAACTCACAGCGTGACATTAATATAGCATTTGTGAATGAATTATCTAAAATATTTACCAGAATGGATATTGACACACAGGATGTTTTGGCTGCCGCTGCAACAAAATGGAACTTTCTACCTTTTAAACCGGGATTAGTTGGCGGGCATTGCATTGGTGTTGACCCTTATTATTTGGCTCAATGTGCGCAAAGTTATGGATACAATCCAGAAATCATTTTAGCAGGTAGAAGAATGAATGACAGTATGGGGGAATATGTTGCAAACCAAGTGGTGAAGCTGATGTTGAAAAAAGGAATACAAGTGTTGGGGTCGAATATTTTAATAATGGGATTCACTTTCAAAGAGAATTGTCCGGATGTACGTAATACAAAAGTCATTGACATATTTAATGCTTTACAAGAATACAATTTGAATATAACCGTATTTGATCCTTGGGCAAATCCTCAAATAGTCGATAAAGAGTATGGAATATCCGTTGTAAATGAACTTCCTGATTCTAAATTTGATTCAGTTATATTAGCTGTGTGCCATGATGTATTTCAGGATATTCAAGTGAATTCTTTAAGAAAGGACAATTCTGTTCTTTATGATGTAAAGGGGGGGTGGGATAAGCAAATTGTGGATGGAAGACTCTAAAAAGAGCGGTAAATTTTATCTTTGTGGTTATTTGGGTGTATTGTTAATGTAATGGAACTTATTTATCAAATTCAACAGTCTGTTAGAAATTATTTTTTGCGGAAATCTTATTATAATTTGTATAAGGTTATTTATCATAATAATCCTTTATTGAGAAAAAAAGCTTTATTTGAAGATAAATGGTTACAAAAGTGGAAATCTTTAGATTCTCATATAAAGATTGATTCTTATCGAATATTTTCTCGCTATATAGGAGAAGATGTCAATATTTTGCCTTTAGAGTATTGTGCCACAGTAATTGAGCCATTTCTTGATCCCAAACAGTTTTGGGCATATTATAATGATAAAAATATGTTTGATAAAATGTTTGGGACGGATATTTTGCCTAAAACGATAATTCGAAATATTGATGGAGCTTATTATACAGATGACTATAAAACATATAAGGAAAAAATGTTATCCTTATCTATTGCTTCTAAGTACATAATAATAAAACCATCTATTGATGGGGAGTCTGGTAGAGGGGTTGTAAAGTTGCAAATAGGTAATGGAAATATTCATTTGGAATCATTAAAACTCCAATTCGGTGAAAACTTTATTGTTCAAGAATGTTTAAGCCAACATCCATATATGGCACAGTTTAATAATACTTCTGTGAATACTATTAGAGTAATGACATACAGATCTTTGGCAACAAATGAGGTTGTAATTCCTAATGCTATACTTCGTGTTGGAGCTGAAGGGAAGGATGTTGATAATGCTCATGCTGGTGGTATGTTTTGCGGAATATCAGCTAATGGTGTATTAGGGAAATATATGTGTGATTATTTGGGAAATAAGAAAAAGAGTTTTAATGGAGTAGATTATTCGAATTCTGATTTTTGTATTCCTAATTATAATAGAGTGAAAGAATTTGCAAAAGAGGTTGCTGATAAGGTGTTGCATCATAGATTATTAGCACTGGATATAATGCTTGATGAACAGGGAAATCCTAAACTTATAGAAGTTAATGTAGGAGGCTTTTCTGCTTGGTTGTTTCAATATACCAATGGAAGTGCTTTTGGGCAATATACTGATGAAGTGATATCTTTTTTGAAAAAGAAAAAATAAGTGTTGTAAGCACTCAAATCACAACAATTATGTAAGCAGTCAAAAATTGGCTCATAATTGAAATCTCTATCTTCGCTGCGAACAAAAATATTAGAATTTATGTATAGCAGTGAAGATCTTGAAAGGTTTTACTTTCAGTACCAGACCGAGGCTTTGCCTCATGGAGAATCTCTCCAATCGTTTTGTGTTAAGAACAAAGTTCCTTATAACATCTTTCAGAAATGGTACAGGGATACCCGTAAAAAAGTAGTTGAAGTCCAGGTTGATGGTGTTCCAGTAATCGGTCATAAGGAAAAATCCAGTGCCATTGATCAATCTCAACCGGTATCACCAGGCAGAAATGATCACCCGGTTCGTATTTGGGTTGAGATTCGTATCAGCAATGGCTTGCATTTGTCCCAAAAGAATTTAAGCTACCCGGATTTGGTTCGTATGGTAGAGAAACTGGAGGGGTTATGTTGAGTGTTACCGGTCTGAATCATTTTTATTATGTCCGTGACTTTACCGATATGCGTTGTAAGCACAGCCGTGTGCTGTCTGTCATTCGTGAACGGCTTCACCGTGAGCCCAATGATGGAGACGTCTTTATAGTCATGTCTCGCAATCGCAGAATAGTCCGTATGTTTTCATTTGATAATCGTTCATATAGTCTGTTCGAAAAGAAGTTTGTGGCAGGCTATCAGTTCATGAAGGTGGAGCGGAACGGGGCAGATACTGTTTATCGGATTGCCTGGAAGGACGTGGTTTTGATTCTTGAGAATCCTGTAGTTAAAACATTAAAAATCAGATAATCAATCTATTTATCCACTTGCGGTTTTGTGATTATTTTATTACCTTTAATACTGTAAATCAAAGGTTTAAGTATGATCGATCTGCAAGATATAATTACAACAAAACGAGAGTTGTTGAGTAGGGAAACCTACTCACGCAACCCTATAAATTATAGTGCAGGTATGGCAGAGGATCAGAAAGAGCGATACATACAATACCTTGCCGAACAGAATCAGGATCTTCGGTTGACAAGTGATGCCATGAAGCTTGTTTTGGAGGATTTTATGGCTCAGATGAAGGATCTGAAGGCTCAGGTGTCCTCTATGGAATCGAAACATGCTGACCTTGAAAATCGGTTATCGGAAGAGCATAAACTTCGCAAATCGGCTGAGCGTAAGATAAAATCACTTCAGGAAAAACTTGATTATGCCCATCAGGAACGTTTTGGTGATAGACGTCAAAAGATACAATCTAAAGCTAAAACAAGTGATTCAGACCGCCGGAAGGAGAAAGATGATTATGATGGAACCGATGATACGCTTCGTACGGATTCGGTTGATCATGCTCCATCTCAAGAGGTAAAAGAGTCTTCCAGGAAAGAGCGTGATTTATCCAATCGCCCTGACGGTTATAAAAGGATGGGAGTAGTTGGAGAGGCGACAGAGCATCCTTCCGATTTGACAAAGGTTCCCGGTCGCCTCATTGAAAGAAGAATGGTACGGGTATTCAGTTTTCGTACTTTCCTGACGGAAGAATGTTTTGAGATGGTTCATTATGCAGAGCCTGGTAAAAAGCCGAAGTGGGGCTATTTCCCTTCTGAAGGCCATCCGGAGGTAGTAACCAGTTTTGAAGGCACTAGGGCCACTCCTGAATTTCTGCAGGCTATTGCCTATGAAGTTTATGTAAAGAATGTGACTTTCGGTCTTCTTCACCAATGGCTGACAGATATGGGCATGACCATTTCTAAAAACACGTTGCGCAACTGGCTTAAGAAAGGTAAGACATACCTGGACGAACTGGTTTGTGTATTGAAGTCTATAGCTTTGGAAAAAGATTCGATTGTGAACTGCGATGAGACCTGGTGTAAAGTGCGCAAATACGATCACTATAAGAAGTGCTACATTTGGGTTCTGGTCAACAAGGCTCGGAAAACAGCCATTTTCTTCTATGAGAATGGCTCGCGCGGTCGTGATGTACTTACAGACTTTTTGGGCGATGCAGAGTTGAAGAGTATTATGTCCGACGGATACAATGCTTATGTATTTATCGGCAATGAGCTGAAATCAGCCCGGTTTAAAGATACTGTACACCAGGTTTGTATGTCACATGCCAAGAACAAGTTTGTCAAGGCTTCCAATCAGGGTGGTGAACCGACTGCAGAACGCTTTTCCGAAATTTTAAAGGAGTTCTTTATGAGGGAGCGTAAATACGATGATGCCGGATTAACTCCCAAGGAAAGGTTCCGAGAAAGGCAAAGCCTGGCAACGAAGGAACTTCTGATAGAGTTACGCAGCTTGTTAGATAGTGAACTGACAAAGGATTCAGAATTTAGAAGCCGGTATTATAAAGAAGCTCTCAATTATCTGAACCGGTTCTGGAAAGAGCTCTTTGCTTACTTGGATGATGGTGAATTACCGATAGACAACAACCTGGCTGAGCGAACCATTCGAAAGCTGACCACTCAACGCAACAATTCACTTCATTATGGTAGTAATGCCGGTGCTGAAATGGCTGCAACATATCATAGTGTGATTGGAACGGTAAAGCTTCATGGCAGTTCTATCTGGAACTTCATCGGAACTTTTTTCAAAAATATCTTTAACGGGTGCAGGGATTATGTTAACATGGTTCCTGACAAAATCACTTTGACTACCAGCCAATGTTAAATTCAAGACTAATTGATTAACAAAACTCGGTTTAAGGCACTGAAAAGTGCCCTTTCGAAGGGGGGGGATGCCTTAAATTGAGTGCTTACGAACTTGGCTGTATGCCGATAGTTAAAAAACAATCGAATTTGATAACATTTTTTTGTGAGATACTTATTCTGGTGCCTTATAAAAAGGATATGCTCTAATTTGAGTTTTAACCCCTAAATTGAGTATTAATTTGGATTTTAATATATTGTAAGATTTGGTTTGTAGCTTACATAATTGTATGTAGTCTGTTTGACAATGGAAAAATGGTATAAAGAAAATAAAAACAATACATCTGTAAAATTTGTATTGTTGGGAATTAATCCTTTATTAGGTTTCTTGAGTGCATTAGTCGACTTGAAAACAAAATCTTCTTTTATCATTCTCTTCTTATTTTTTATTTGCATAGGTTTTTCTTTAACAATTCCTGAAATCAGGACAGATAAATGTAACTATGATGCCATTACTTATAGGCAGAATTTTGAGGCTTATACTAAGTATGATACAAATATATTTTTCTCTAATTTAAAAGATTGGGTAGCGTTAGAAGGAGAATCGGATTTTTATGCGGACACTTTATATTTTTTGGTTTCTCGATTTTCGGGAAACTATCATATAATGTTTATGGTGACTGCATTGGTCTTTTCATTTTTTTTGTTGAAATCGTTGATATTTTTTGTGTTAGACGAACATTTTGATAGGTCTTTATGTTGCTATATCCTCTTATATCTTTTTCTTTCTAATCAGATCTTGAATCTAAATATGTTTCGGTATTATACGGCAATGTGGATTACCGTATATGCTTTGTTGAATGTTTTTGTTTTACATAAAACAAAATATTTATTTTTATTATTGTTAACTCCTTTTTTTCACGGTTCATTTTGGCTCATTTATGCACTGTTTTTATTATTTTATTTAACTGTAAAATGGAAAAGGATTTGGGAAATATGCTTTATCATTAGCATTTTTGTAGGAGAATTATCTTTAGAGTTATTTAGGGAAAGTGCTGAATTCATACCTCTTTTGACAAACCATTTTGGAGGATATCTGGATGAAAATTATGTGTATCGGATAAATGAAGGAGGAAGCGGTCATATTTGGGTTGTACGTTTTTTGGAAAGGTGTTCAATCGGGTACATTAATTTACTTATCCTAGTGTTGATAATTAATTATAAAAAACATATAAAGGGGACAGATTGTACTGTAATTTATATTTTTTTATTGGTGTTGATGTCCTTTGTTAATTTTACTATAGTAATTCCTTCGTTAGGTAGCAGATTTGTAATGCTAGCTTTTCCATTTATTGCTTATGTTTGGTTGCGGTGTCTTTTAATTAGGAAAAATAATATATATATATATGGATTGGGATGTATGTTCATTGTACATGCTCTTCTTCCTTTTAATATTTATCAATTTCCGTGCATTCAACATTATTTGTCATTGTTGGAAACTTGTTTCTTTTATGCAAGCCCACTTTATTTAGTAAATAAATATATTTTTTGGTTGTAAGCATGATAAAATATAGTAGGCTAATAGGGAGTAAAGATGGTAAGATATTGGTCTCAAATTTCCTGTATTTAACCTTAATGCAGGTTGCAGGCTTTATCTTTCCTTTGTTGACATTGCCTTATTTAGCTAAAATTATAGGAACTAATGGGTTTGGTCGTATTGCTTTTGCTTCTGCTGTAATTATATGGTTGCAGACTATTTCTGATTGGGGATTTAATTATACAGCTACCCGAAATATTGCTAGAAATAGAGATGATAAACAGATCGTTTCAAAAATATTTTCTTCAGTTTTTTGGGCTCGTTGTGTTCTTATGATCTTCTCTTTATTTTTGTTAGTATTACTTTTTTGTATAATATCTGAATTCAAAGAAAATGCAGATATTATTTTGGTGACATTTTTGATGATTCCTGGGAATATAATGTTTTCTGAATGGTTTTTTCAAGGCATTGAAAAAATGAAATATATAACTTTTTTAAATCTTTTAGCTAAATTTTTTTTTACTATTTGTATTTTTCTTTTTGTAAAAGACAAAGATGACTATATATTACAGCCTTTGTTTGTGTCATTAGGATTTATATCCTCTGGCTTTATAGCTTTATATATTATCCTATTTAGGTGGGAGATACAGTTGACTAGGCCAGTTTGGACAGATATAAGGAAAACAATAAAAGATAGTACAAATGTATTTATAAATAATTTAATGCCTAATATGTATAATAGTATGGCCACCATATTATTAGGTTTTTTTTCTAGTGAAACTATGGTTGGCATTTATTCATCAGGAAAAAATTTCGTATCAGTTTCTAATACAATGTTAGCGATTATATCTCGTACTTTTTTTCCTTATCTTTCCCGAAAAGAGAATAAGCATCGTATCTATGCTAAAATTAGTATATGCATTACTTTAATAGTTGTGGTTGCATTATTTGTTTTAGCTCCATTTATCATCCATCTATTTTATACAGAGGATTTTTCCGATTCTATTAAGGTGTTAAGAATTACTTCAATATCTTTATTATTTATAACATTAAATAATGTTTATGGGACAAACTATTTGTTGATTCATAACTGTGACAAATTATTGAGAAATATAGTTGTTGTAGCATCCTTAACAGGATTTTTAATCTCCTTTCCATTAATTTATTATTGGGGATATATCGGTGCTTCTTTGACTTTCTTATTTACGAGTATGATGTTGGGAACATTGTCTACTTGTTTTGCTATAAAAGTGAAAAGAAATCAGTGTAAATAAATATATTGAAATGGATTTTGGTAAAATTTGAATAGAATGAAGCATCTTCTTTTCTTTATTAGTGGTTTGGGCTCCGGCGGTGCACAAAGGCAGATTGTGGAATTGGCTGTTGGCTTTAAAGGTATGGGATATAATGTCCGTTTTTTGATATATCAAAAAAAATGGAGTGAATTTTATTATCAATATATAGTCAATCATGGTATTGAGATAGATGGAATTTACGAGGATAATTATTTAAAACGTATTTATAAAGTACGTAGGTATATTCGTTCTCATAAGTTTGACGTAGTAATCGCTTTTCTGGAAGCTCCCTCTTTTATGGCAGAATTATCAGGCTTCCCTAGTAGGAAATGGAAACTTATTGTCGGAGAGAGAAGTGCGGATCCTGCCAAACGCTCATCTTTTAAGTTGAGGCTTTTTTTAAAGTTTCATAGATTTGCAGATTATATAGTTGCTAATTCTTATGCGAATATCAATATTGTAAAAGAAGTGGCACCTGGAATATTATCAAGGAAGTTCAATGTCATATATAATATGCTTGATAAGGAAAGATTATTACCTAATGAAAATTTTACATATAGAAAGAACGGAAAATTGAATTTGCTGGTTGCTTCCAGCCATCGATATCTTAAGAATTTAAATGGATTGATTGAAGGTGTCCACTTAATGGATTCTCAATATCGTGATAATCTTAGAATTTCATGGTTTGGGAATAGTAGGTTTGACACTTCTTTGGAAGATGGGCTTCAAAAAATTCAATCTTATGGTTTGCAGGATATCTTTTCTTTTCATAAGGAGACATTGAATATTTATGACTATATGAGGGAAGCTGATGCGGTTGGTTTGTTTAGCTTTTTTGAGGGGCTTCCTAATGCTATTTGTGAAGGGATGTATATGGGGAAACCGATTGTTGCCACACGTGTGTCTGACGTTCCTTTGTTGGTGGAGGATAATGTGAATGGATTTTTGTGTGAGGCAAACTCTCCTTCTTCTATTTCGCATGCTTTGACTCTGCTGGTGAAGTGTTCTGTGGTCGAATTGTCTGATATGGGAAAACGGAATAACACGAAAGCTGAAGAGTTATTTAATAAGTCCCGTATCTTAGGTGATTACGAAAAAATGTTTTAGACTTTTATGAATATTTTATTGATTTCTAGAGGATATCCTTCTAATAGAGATGTTCAGTGGGGATGTTTTGAGCGTGATCAAGCTAAGGCTTTACAAAAATTAGGGCATACAGTAACTGTAATGTCCATAGATGGTAGATTTAGGCTATATAAACGAAGGTTAGGCATTACTCAAATAAGTGATGATGGTATTAATGTCTATAATATGTTTTACTGTCCTTTTGTTATTCTAAGATTATTGGGTAGTAAGTTTTTCTTAAAAGTATTAAGTTGGCAGACCAATAGGTTATATGAGGAAGTAAAAAAAAGGGAGATTCCAGATGTTATATATGCCCATTATCTGACCAATATATATTCTGCTGCAATAATTAAGCAGCACTATAATATACCTGTGGTGGGAATAGAGCATTGGAGTATGCTGAATAGAAAGCTCTTGCCTTCGTATGTATCTATAATGGGAAATATAGGATATAGGATTGCTGATAAACTTATAGCTGTATCTGATTCTTTGAAATGTAATATTTATAATCATTTTGGTGTAAATTCTATTGTTATACACAATATGATTGGAGAGGAGTTTACTAATAGGCAAATAGTTGATAGAAAAAAGATTGTTTCTGGAAAACTAAATATTATAGCATTGGGAAGTTTATTTTATGGAAAGGGATATGATATTTTGATATCGGCATTTGCAAAGACGGGGTTGTCAAAGTTTGGTTGCAAACTCACTATTGTAGGAGAAGGTTGTCAAAGGGCAAAATTGCAGGCGCAGATAGATGAATTAGGGCTTGAAAGGTCTATTCTGTTAGTGGGGCAGAAAAATAAACATGAAATCATTGCAATAATGGATTCATGTAATTTATTCATTCATCCATCTAGGGGAGAAAATTTTTCAGTTGCCATACTTGAAGGACTTGCTTCTGGGTTGCCAGTGGTAGCTACATTATGTGGTGGAGCTGCTCAATGTATAAATAAAAAAAATGGTCTACTCGTGCCTATTGATGACATAGACCAGCTAGAAAAAGCTATAAGATATATGTATGAACATATTGGTGAATATGACAATATGAAAATATCAAATGACTGTTTATCTAAATATTCTTCTGTAGCCATAGGAAGACAGATAGAAAATGTTTTGAATAAGGTTGTAAATAAGAATGAAGTTATAAGTTGTTGAAAAAATGAAACAGTTGGTTATTATTGGTGCTGGTGGTATGGGACGTACTATGTTCGATATGGCACGAGAATCTTGGGGATATGAAACTGAATTTGTCGTTAAGGGATTTGTTGATGATAACGTAAAGGCATTGGATGGTTTTGAAGGCTATCCTCCTATTATAGGAGCTATATCAGATTATTTACCTTGTGAATATGATGTGTTTATATGTTCTATAGGTGGCATTTCTAGAGCAAGATGTATATCTGAGATTATAGCACGTGGTGGAGAATTTATTCCTTTAGTACATAAAACAGCGCGTATAGGCAGTAATGTGGTGATGGGTAAGGGTAATATGATTGGTGCATTTACAACTATAGCAGCTGATGCTAAAATTGGTGATTACAATTTTATCCAATCGTTAACTATTATTGGTCATGATGTGACAATTGGTAGTTGGAATAGGATTGACTCGCAAGTGATGATGGTAGGAGCCACTACAATCGGGGATCATAATATGATTCATACAGGAGCAATGATAAACCATAATGTACATATTGGTGACAATTGTACCATCGGAGCATGTTCGTTTGTAACGATGGATGTCGAATCGGAATCAACCTTATTTTCTTCACCTGCAAGAAGACTAAAATAATGAGTGAGTTACTGAAAGATAAAGTCTGTATCGTAACGGGTGCAGCTCAAGGCATAGGTAAGTCTATTGCCTTGAAAATGATTGAAGATGGTGCAATAGTGTATGGCTGTGATCGTTTGGAAGGTTCCATGAGCGCTTTAGAGCTTGAGTTTGAAAGATTTCATGCATTGTATTTTGACGTGACCCATGCACAGGTTGCCAAAGAATCTATGATGCAGGTAAAAAAAGAACAAGGGCACATAGATGTATTGGTTAATAATGCGGGGGTGGTGTTCAATAAAAAAATAGGCATGATTGTCAGGGAAGAGACTGAATTGATGTTTCGTGTCAATGTGATTGCCGTGATTGAGTTGGTGCAATTAGTGTCTCGTCTGATGGCTCGCAATGGCGGAGGTTCCATTGTAAATATTGCATCTGTTACGGCTGTATTGGGCTCTCCGGGACAATCGGCTTATTCGGCTACAAAAGGGGCTATCATTTCTTTTACAAAGTCGGCTGCTAAAGAGTTGGCTCCGATAGGTGTACGTGTCAATGCTGTAGCACCCGGTATCGTGAAAACAGAGCGTTTTGCTGAGCTTTATGAAGATAGTAAAGAAAAAATAGATATGCGCATCGCTAAGATTGCTTTGGGGCGTTTGGGTTCTCCTGATGATATAGCTAATGCGTGCTCTTTCTTGGCTTCGGATCGTTCTTCATATATCTCTGGTCAGATATTGGGGGTAGATGGTTGCGCTTCAATTTAATGAAATAATTCTTGGTTATGATATTACAATTGAATAAATATCCGCAGGAAGCAATTGCTGCTATTGATGCAATGGAAAACATCCTGACTTACGGAGAGTTGGTGGATTTTTCTAATGAGATAGGCACTCTTATACCTTCTCGTTCCTTACTTTTTTTGTTGACAGAGAACAATGTGGGTGGTGTGGCCTGGAGTATAGGATGTCTTAATTCAGGAAATGTTCCTTTGATTTTGAATGCGCATATTGAAGAGGGATTATATAAGAATCTGTTTGAAATATACCGACCTTCTTATTTATGTGTACCTGTTGTAATGGCTATTTCTTTAACCTCCTATGAAGTGGTAACGGAACGTTATGGGTATGTGTTGTTGAGGATAGGCTTAGAAGCTTGTCCGATGTATGAGGATTTATCCCACTTATTACCTACTTCCGGTTCTACGGGAAGCCCTAAATTAGTGAGGCATAAATATGAAAATATTGAGGCCGCGGCACTTAATATATCCACATTCTTCCAATTAACAAAGGAAGACCGGCCGTTATTGGTATTGCCTCTTTATTATACTATGGGGCTTTCTGTTGTGTTCAGCCATCTCTATGTAGGTGCTACGATACTTATAACTAATCAGAACATGACTGACCGAGCTTTTTGGAATTTTATAAGGGAACAAAGGGCTACTAGTTTTACAGGGGTTCCTTATAGTTTTGAGATTCTGAATATGATGCGTTTCTTTCGTATGGACTTGCCTGATTTGAGATTATTGACACAGGGAGGCGGTAAAATGCCTCGTCAGTTAAATTTAAAGTTTGCAGAATATTGTAGGGACAATGGCAAGCAGTGGATTGCTACTTATGGACAGTCGGAAGGCACAGCCCGTATGGCTTATTTACCTGCGGAGTGGGCCGTTGAGAAAGTTGGTAGTATAGGATTAGCAGTTCCTAATGCCGAATTGTCGCTAATAGACAGTGAAGGGAATCTTATTGAAGAGGCAAATACCGAAGGTGAGATGTGTTATCGCGGTAAAAATGTGACACTTGGATATGCCCGTAAACGAGAAGATTTACTTTTGGGAGATGAACGCAATGGATTTATGCGTACCGGTGATTTGGCTTATCGTGATGAGGATGGATGTTATTACATTGTAGGTCGTATAGGACGTTTCTTGAAATTATTTGGGATGCGTATTGGACTGGATGAATGTGAACAGATAATCAAAGGAAAATTTCCTATAGAGTGTGCTTGTGTAGGAACGGATGAAAGAATGGTTATTTATCTCACAAACGGGCAATATGCTCAACAAGTGAAAGAATTGTTGGTAGAGAAAACAAAATTGGTAGCTTCTGTTTTCGATGTACGAATAATTGATGAAATACCCAGAAATGAAGCAGGCAAGATATTGTATAGTAAGTTTAATATATAAAAGTTGTAATAGAAATGACTAATATTGAGAAATATAACGCTGCTTTTGTAGAAGTGTTTGGTGTGACAGAAGAGGTCTTGAATGACAGTTTTTCAAAAGAAAATGTAGAAGGATGGGACTCGGTTCATCAACTGAATATAATTTCTATCTTGGAAGACTCTTTTGATGTAATGTTCGAGCCTGAAGAAATTATGGAGTTAACTTCTTATGGGAAAGGAATTGAGATTTTGAATAGGTATGATATTGATTTGAAACTTTGAATTGTGCTATGCAAATAAGAAGAATTCTGTGGGGGATTCTCGTTGATTTATATCCTCGTTATCTCCGTTGGAGATACGGAATGGATATAGGTAAAAATTGCAGAATTTCATGGAAAGCCCATTTAGATAAGTCAATTAACCCTAAAGGTATCCATATTGGGGATA
>ERZ773181.628-NODE-628-length-36383-cov-8.476079_pt1 | contig 36383 bp, 35 predicted proteins | sample MGYA00581001_ERZ773181 | MGnify/ENA primary metagenome ERZ773181 (study PRJEB29015, sample SAMEA2737780) | human gut metagenome | biome: human gut; feature: human-associated habitat; material: faeces | place: China | collected 2012 ...
CCTCTATTCTTGAAGCCTCTATTCTTGAAGCCTCTATTCTTGAAGCCTCTATTCTATAAAAATTTTATCATTTATTTTATTTATTTGCAATAGTTTTTTAAACTTTTTTCTGAAATGAAACATTATCAAATAAAAAATTACTATTACCATAAAACATGCTGAACTTCCTAATTTTTACAGTTAGTCCTATTTTATATATTAATCCAGCCCTCAGTCTATAAGATTTTTATGTTGTGTTATATCTTGACTTTGACAGCAAAAATGAGCAAATCATTATATTTACAAGAAATGCCTGTTTTTTAAATGATTTTGTTATTCCAATTGCTAATACCATTACAAATATTGTTGATAATAAACTTATTAATATAATTTTATTATGTTTATTTATGTATTTACCTTCTATTATGATTAAATGATATCATATGAAGTGAAAGTTGTAATTATTTTTTATACATATCATAAATTAAATTAGCTATTTGTTCATGAGCTTTATAATTTAAGTAATAACTATTATCTTCTAGGTAATAGTCTTTTTTTAGTGATAAAGCTAAGATATCTAGAAAATTTATATTATATTTACCACATAATAATTTTAATTTGGAATTTACTTCCACTACGTCACTTTTTTTAAATTTGACAGCTGGGTATAACCCAATAAAGATTATATCTTTTTGATAGAATTCTCTGATAGATGAAAATAAAATATTTATTTCATCTATATAAGAATCTATCATGTCTTTATTTATTTTTTCTAATATAGATTTTTCTGCAAATTCATTTAAACCAATTGATATAGTTATTAAATCTGCTTTAGCAAGTACTTGTTTTATAGGTAAACCAGTTAATTTACCTTTTTTATTATTAGATATTATTTCATTTAACATATGAATAGTTAAATGTTCTTCGGTAAATTCATGGTTATAATCATCTAGGTTATTATCCTTAAGATATAATTCTTTTAGATAATCATTATAACTCATACCTGCGACATTATATGGAGTCATGCCTTCACTAAAGCCATCTCCGAGTGCCACTATTGATGTTTTTGATGTTACTTTTAAACTATTAATAATAATTGTTAAGATAATACCAATACAAATGATTATAATTAACTTATATCTTCTTTTCATGGTTCCTCCGCAAATAAAAATGTAAAGATTTCTCTTTACATTATATTTCAACTATCTTAATATTAGCACCAACTTTTGAAAGTTTGTTGATAATTCTCTCATAACCTCTTAATATATAATCTGCATTATTGATAATAGTTGTTCCATCTGCAATTAAACCTGCGGTTACTAAGGCAGCACCTGCTCTTAAATCTGTTGCAGATATTTCTGTGCCATGTAATTTTGTTGGTCCAGTAATTTTTGCACGCATACCAGATTCTGCAATATTAGCACCCATCATATTTAAATATTTTACATGACCCATTCTATTTTCCCAGATTGTTTCTTCAAAAAGTGAAGTACCTTCGGCTTGTGTTAATAACACAGATATTGGTTGACCTAAGTCAGTTGGAAAACCTGGGTATTCACTAGTTCTTACATTAGTTGGTAATAATCTATCTATTTTATTCAATATTATTTTATGGTTCTTAATTTCAAAACTTACACCCATTTCTTGAAGTTTATTTAAAAGTAATATATTATGTTCTGGTACCATTCCATCTATTTCTAGATTATCTCCGAGTAATGCTCCCATTATAATGTATGTACCTGCTTCAATACGATCTGGTATAACTTTAACTTCTGCACTATGAAGTTTTGGAACTCCTTCAATTGTTATTTTTTCAGTTCCTGCTCCTTTTATTTTAGCACCCATGTTATTAAGCAATTCTGCAATATTAGATATTTCTGCTTCTCTGGCTGCATTATTTATTGTAGTAATTCCTTTTGCCATTGATGCTGCAAACATGATGTTTATTGTTGCACCAACTGATGCAAAATCTAAGTATATATCTGCACCCTTTAATTCATCTGCAGTTATTATGTATTTTGAATTCTCTTTAATTACTTTAGCACCAAGACTTTCAAAGCCTTTTAAATGTAAATTAATGGGACGTGTTCCTATATTACATCCACCTGGAAAATACATTTCTACATGTTTAAATCTTGCAAGTAAGGCTCCCATAAAATAATATGATGCTCTTAATCTATTACTTAATTCTTCTGTTATTAATTTGTTATTTAAATTGCTTGCATCAATAGTCATGCTATCTTTTTCTGTTTTTACTGATACATTTAAATGTTTTAAAATATCGACTAATGCATCTTTATCAGATATATTTGGAACATTATTTATATGGACTATTCCATCTGCCATTATAGATGCTGGTATTAATGCAACAACACTATTTTTTGCTCCACCAATTTTAATTTTTCCACTTAAAGGTCTATTACCCTCAATAATAATTCTTTTCAAAATTCCCACCTCTTTAAATTTTATGGTAATTTATTGTTCTTTACCACAATTTTTACAAAACCTAGAGTCACTTTCTATGGAAGCACCACAATATCTGCAATATATTTTATTACTTGTTAATCCATCTTTTATAGCTCTAGCTGTTACTTCAATACCTTCTTTTTTAATATTTGCTTTCCTTCTTTCGTTACTAGACATTATATCTTCATTTTCATCAAGTATCTCTTTTTCAGCTATAGTCCCTGTTTTAGCAGTTGTCTTCATTAATTCTTTTAAATCATCTTTACTATAATCCATCATATGTTTTACTGACTTTATTTGTTTACTCATCATTTTTCCTTGAACTCTTGGACTAAATAAAGATAATATAACAAAGATAATAATTGAACAAGCTAATACAGCTATAACTATTATTGCAATCATCATTGTATCCATAGTACTCACTTCCTTTTCTTGATTATAACACAATATCAATTATTTTACTATTTATTATTGTTAATAAGTGTCAAATAAGGTAGAATATACCAAGGATGAGTAATAAAAAAATACCACATAAACTTGCATATTTGCCAATTACTTTAAAAGAATACTTACCAATTAACAAACCAATTGTGGTAAAAGTAAAACTACATATTGCAAAGATAAAACTTGCTAAATAATGTTTAGTTGTAATATCACTAATACCAAGACCTACTGTAAAAGAATCTATTGATACACTAAATGCAAGAAATAATACACTTAATAAATTTAGATTTAGATTTACATTTTCTTCTTTATAGTAATGAATTGCTAGATTAACTGCTAGAGTAATTAATACTAAACCAAGTACAATATTACTTGCAATATTAAATGTATTCATTATAGTTATACCAAGTATGTTTCCAAACAATGGCATAAAAAAGTGAAATATACCTACAAGAAATGGAAATACTTTTAGATATTTATTAGTTTTAGATATAGATCCAAGACTTAATGATAAAGAAAATGTGTCCATAGATAAAGATACTCCGATTAATAACAATGATATAAACTCTTGCATGTGATCACCCTTTTAATTATATGTTATTAACTTGTGAATAACTTATATTATTTTCATAATTTAATAACTTTATAAAGTATTACATTAAAATAAGCAAGAGGTTATCTTGCTTACTTAGTTACTTTATAATTTGAGTTTCTTCCCAATACCAGTTATTGCTATCGTCTTTATTAAATACTAATTTATATACTCCGGTTTTTCCTTTGTACTTTTCGAAAAGCTTTTCTTTATTAGAATCATTTAAATCTTCATTTTTATATATTGTATTATCAATAATATTATTACAACTATAATCACTACATAATTTTCCTTCACTTGGTTGATTAAGTGTTAAAAAATTAACATATATATTTAATTGGTTATTTTCCATTTCTACATGATCATATTGTAAAGCATTTATTGTTTCAAAATCGTCGCCCCAGAATACATAACAAACATACTCATTGTTTTCTTTTCTACATCCTATAGGATTACTAATTTCCGAAATCATAACACTTGTTGAAAAATCATCATATATTAAGCCTGTTTTTGAATCTTTACCAAATGTATCTGAATAATTAACAGTTTTATCTTGTCCAAATAATTCTTTGTATGATTTTTCTAAATCAGAGATATTAACTTTTAAATAATAATCTAGTATGATACCCCCATCATAAGTTATATTTTTACTGTTAATATTAAAATCTTTATTATATACTTTATTTTCTGAATTTAATAAAGCCATTTTTAATTTAATAGAATTATCCAAATTATTGTAATTTAAGTTACTTGAAGAATATACATAATCACCATATTTTTTAAATAACTTTTTACCAGTTTCCAATAATTCTTCATTATACTTTTCTGTATTGGTATCATTTTTACTATTGTTTATTTTATTATAAGCAATGTAACTTGTAAGTCCTATAATTATCAATACTAAAACAATAACCAAAACCATAAATCCTGTGTTTTTATTTGCTGTATTTTTCATTTTTTATTCCTTTTTTTAATTATTTATAAATCTGTTACTGTCATTTACTTTAAATTCTATTTTTTCTGCATTACCAGTTATTGGACGCATTGCAGTTTTACCATCTTCTTTTATGTACCACCCATCAATTAATATTTGATTTTCACTATTTATTGCACCTAGACCGATTGCATAATCTAACGGAACTTCTTCATAGTCTATAATATTTGATTTTTCTATAGCGTATATATAATCTTTGTTATTTAAAGTGGTGTTGATAATTGATGGTGTATTCTTTATTATTGCAGTTACTGCCATATTATCTTCAATATTTGCTACACTTTTTATTTTATTTTTAAATTCTATTGAATCTATATAATAAAGCATAACTAAATCTTTATCTGGACTACTTTGGTATTTTTTTTCATAATAGAATTTTATTACATCTTTAATTTGCTGTTCTTTTTTCTCTAGTTCTTCAAGACTATCTTTTGATTTATATAGTACTTGATAATCATTTAATAAATCAATAAATTGATTTGCTGTTTCATAGTTTGGATATATTTTATAAAGTTCATCAATAATATTTTGAATCTGAGGGTAGTTATAGAATTTTTTAATAGAATCATTTCCGATAATAAAACTTAACATTCTTACAATGTTTTGTTGTACAAAATATGATGAATTATAATATAAATCTTTCCCATAGTATTCAGAATTTGCTATTGAATTTGTCGCTTCAACTAATAAGCTACAAAAAGATCCATTTAAGGTGAGAAATTGCATAAGATGAGAAAATTCATGAGTAAAAACACTTTTATCTGTCTCATCAAAACTTGTTACCTTATAAAAAGTGATAAGATTTTTGATTTCATCATAAGTCCCAGCTGAGGTATCATCAGTTGCGTTAGTATTATTATCATATTTTATTTTTAATGTTGATAATTTGTGTTTTAAATCATTCATAGAATAATAATCATAATTGTCTTCAAATATTGTTTTACTTTCAAGTATTTTATTTTTTTCTTCTTCAGTTAAATTTGAATTACTATTTAAGGCTTCAACAATATCATTAATGTTAAATTCAGGTTTATCAGACTTAGGTATTTCTTCAATTACGGTACCACTATTATTGTTGTCATTAGTCTTATTGTTATTTTTATCTTTATTATTATCAAAAATTATATAGCATATTAAAGTAATAATAATTAATACTAAAAATATGATTGATGATATTTTCAAAACATTATATTTTTTATTATTCATATAAGTCAACCCTTTACTATTAACAATAATAACACAGTTTCATTTTATTTTCAATCTATTTAATAAACTAAAAAAAATATAGAGATATTAAAACCTACTGTACTTATATTATTTTTCAATTAATTTTCCATCTGTTGTTTTAATTTTGAATGTTGTTTTACATTCCATTCCATCTATACAACCACTTGGTACGTCATATTTTATTATGTCATCAACTTTATAATCTTTAAAAGTTTCATCTTCGTTTTGAATAAGATTATGATTTTCACTATTATAGTGAATGCTATAAACTTTTCCTTCTTCCGTAATAGCCAAAATATTGAAATCTTCTCCATTAGAAACTGTATTAGTTCCTTTTATTCTTTTAATATTTTTTAAACTCATGTATTCATTTAAATTACTATTTGTATCGTCCATTAAATAATTAATATGACTTGAATAATTTCCGTCATAAATTTTGTCATTAATAATGTAATAATATAATTTTCCATTATCTATCATATAAGATTGATAAATTATTGTATCGTTTGATATTCCTAGGTGTGATACATATTTATCATTTGCAGAAACATCACTAGCTTTATTATCTTTTATACTTGTATTAGTATTATTGTTTTGTGTTTTATTAGTATCTTCACAAGTTACCTTGCTCTTATTATATAGTAATATACTTAAAACAATTATAATAATTATTGATATACCTAATAGTATTGATGGCAATGCTTTTTTATTTTTTTCTTCACTAGTCATTTTTTTATCCTCCTTTCTATTATAATAATAACATTATTTAATTTTTATTTCAATACGTTTTTATGTAGCCACTAAAATAAGCAAGAGATTATCTTGCTTACTTAGTTACTTTTTGCTATTAATTCTTTTATGTATGATGTGTAAGTTATTTCATCATAATCTTCTTCACTTGCTTCGATTAAACATAATGGTGGAAATAATACACACCACCAATTATCACCTAAACCATCACCCAATGTTACTACTAATGATTCATAATCTCCACTCTTATAAGTTACTCCTTTATATATTTTTTCTGGAAAATAATTTATACCATAATTAACATTATAATTTGTATTATACTTATTAATTATATTGTTAATATTTTGTAGATTACTCTTTATATTTAATCTACTTTCTTCGATATTATTTGATTTATTTAATATATCACTTATAACAGGTTCTAATTCATTTTTTATTCTTATTTTTTCTTCTTGATCAGATAAGTTATTACTATTTGCTATAATTCTAAATCTTATTGCATTTTCAGGTATTATTACTTTTTCTTCACTTGTTGAAAATATAACTAACAATGTTATTATGAATAAAACTATTACTATTTTTTTCAAAATTTATCACCTGTATAGATAATGGGTGAAACCCATACGTCTTATTCATTAAATATAAATAAATATCTATCTAAACCTTGTAAATCTTTTTCAAAACTATATTTTAGGTTTAATTTGTCTACTAGAGGTTCTAGAGACTTTCTTTGATTATCTCCGATTTCAAATGCTATTAAACCTGGTTTATTTAAGTTTTTTAAATGATTTTTTAAAATATACTTGTAGAAGTATAGACCATTATCACTTGCATATAAAGCAAGGGGTGGTTCATTATTCTTTACTATTTCTTGAACATATCCATCATATGGAATATATGGTGGGTTTGATATAATTATATCATAGTTATTTTTTAGTGGTTCTGTCATACTTTGATTAACAAATGTAATATCTGTGTTATTAAGTATAGCATTTTGTTTTGCGACTTCTAGTGCATCACTAGAGACATCTAATGCCGTTATGTTTGCATCTAGATTTTTTTTAAGTGCTATAGCAATACATCCAGAACCCGTTCCTAAGTCAATTATATTTATTGTTTTATTAAACATATTAGATGCATATTTTATTGTTTTATCAACTAAGTATTCTGTTTCAAATCTTGGTATTAGTACTCTTTTATCTATGGTAATTGTTGTATTTAAAAATTCAACATTACCAATTAAGTACTGGGGTGATACCCCAGTAGATAATAAATGATTTAATTCTTCTTTAGAATATTTACTTGTTAATATATCCCAATCGGGTTTACTTATATAATCTGGTTTCATTATTTTCCCTTCTTTATCTGGATCTTCCTTGAAGTTCATTTGTATACAATTTATCTAAATCTTGTGGCGAAATATATATTACTTTGCCACCTTTAGGTCTTATTTTTTCAAAACCAAAAACTATCCATATAGCATCAATTGGAGTATCAGGCATTTGTGCATGTCCATCAGTAAATATTATTTTGTTTTCCACTCTTTTAGTAAATGAATTAACTGCGATACAAAAATCAGTTCCTCCGCCACCTTCAAATTGCATGTTTTCTATATCTTGTTCTGTTCTTATTTCATGAAAACCATAAAATTTTGTATCAAAACACCCTACTTTTAATTTAGAAGTTTGTAATATATTTTTGCATTCACGTAGGAAACCACGAAGTAAGAAGTCACTGATTGAACCACTTGTATCAAGTAATATTTCTGTTTCTGAATGAGGTTGTTCTTCTAGGTTAGCAGATATAACACCATCTTCAATTTCCGCATTTTTATAAGACCAATCAGCATTATAAGTTATTGCTTCTTTTAAGATGTATCGCCAATCAACTATTGGTTTTGATTTACCTATATCATTAATAGTTCTAATAACACTATTTGATGTTTTACCCCTTTGTGATACTTCTTTTAATATTTCTCTTTTTAACTTTTCAAGTTTTCTTTTTTTCTCAGCAAGATTTTCTTTGAATGAATCTTTTTCACCCATTTTTTTAGTTTGTTCTTGTTTTTCTTTGATTTGTTTTTCTTGTTCAGTTAAAGACGTTTCTTCTTTAAATTTTTTTATAGCATCTTTCCACATGTTGTGTGAATCGTGTCCAGCTTGTTGTTTCTTTTGTTCTTGCTCTTTGTCTTTTATTAGTTTTTCATAAAGTTCTTCGGCATCATAGTTAATTGCATCTTTGATATCAACACAACCTTCGACCATTTCTAATCCATCACGTTTTAAAAATTGGTTGATAACTCCATCAGTTGCAATATTCCAGGTGTATTCATCTTTTCCTTCACTTCTTAATATGTGATTGAATGCTACGTGACAAACTTCATGTGCAAAAACGAATGTCTGTTCAGAGACATTAAGGGAATTTAAAAAGTTTGGATTATAATAGATTGTCTTTCCATCAGTTTCTGCTGTTTTTATTGTAGTATCTTCTTTATATGAAACATTAGCTACTACACTTCCAAAGAATGGATATTTAACGAACATTTTTCTTTTTAATCTTTCAATATCGTATTTCATAATTTATCCTTAAATACGTGCTAGTAATGAAAATATTTCTTCATTTATTGTATCTTTATTTATATTTTTAGCAGTAACAATTATTACACAGTTATCTGGTAGATTAAATGTTGATATTTTTCTATGTTCTAAAAGTTCACTAAACTTTAGTTGTTCTTCTTTAGAGATAGAATCTATGTTATCAATTACTAATATTTTTGCATCTTTTGAGTTTAGGATTTCTCTTAGCCATTGTGGAGGTAAAAACTCTGTTTCTTCATAGTGACCATTTAAATTATTTGATGAAATTGACGCTGGTAACACTATTGCATTTTTAACATCTTTACTTGTTATAAAGTCCACAAGTATGGGTGCTACATTTGCTTTTATATATGAAAATAATAATTCTTTTTTATCTTCTATCATAGACTTTTATCTCCCACTTCTGCTTCGGCAAGTTTTGCTTCAGCTATTATTTCTAATCTTTTTTCATCACCATGAGTCCATAATGTTTCAAAAATTGCTTTAAATTCGTTTCCTAACATTCCTGCAAAATCCCTTACATTCTCTAAGTTTTGTTCATCTACACGAGATAATCCCATTGTTGTTGCGTATCTTTCAGCAGTGTTTAGGGAAGCTATTTCTAATTCATCATAGTTTTTATTTAATACATCATCTAGAGTTATTACTCTTTGATTACAGAATCTTACAAATTCATTTGTTATATCTTCACCAACTAGAGCTCTTAGCATCTTTGGATTTTGAGTTTTATAAAGCATTTTTGAAGCCATTTCCCATTTTCTAGGATCTGCATTGGGGTATTCACCATTATATTCACTTCTTAATGTTTGACCATTTTTATATGCAATGTATGCATAGATTGCTGGATGAATATTGTGTTCACTTGCCCACTTTAACCAACTTTCAGTTGTTGTTTTAATATATACATGTGCAAATCTATTAAATAGAGGTTCCGCTAATTGGTTAGCTGCTAAAGAATCTTTCATGTCATTTCCTGCAGCAACAATTCTAGCATTATCAGGCAATTTCCATATTCCATTTACTTCTCTATCTAAAACTATATTGAATGCTATACCTTGGATACTTGGCAAAGCATTTGTTATTTCATCTAAAAATAATACATGAAGTCTTTCTGGTTCTTGTTCACATTTAGCTTCAAGTTTTTTAAGCCATGATGGTTTAACATCAATCATTTCTCCGGTACTTGCATTATAAACACTTTTACCATTTAAACTTTCAGGAGATGCATTACGTAAGTATATTATTTCACATGTTGGATCTATTTGTTTTACTCTGGCAGATTTACCTTCGGATGAAGGACCATGTAAAAATACTGCTACACCACTTTCAATAGCTCCCTTTATTATGTCTTCTTCACTGACATTATCAAACGATAATCCATATGAATTTCTTTTTACTTTTACATTTGTTGATTCTCTTTCTTTATTCATATCATCTGCTTTAATGAATACCATATTTTGTGTTAAATCATGTAACATATATTTATCAAGATATTCTTTCATTTCAGATGTACTATATTTTAAGTCTGGTGCACCATTTCCAGCATATCTTATACCTGAAGCTAACCCACGTGTTGATATTAACAATCCATTTTTATTATCAACTAGCCATTTAACTGGAGTAACTTCAACCCAGACATGGTTATCATTTAAATACTTAATACCATTTGAAAGTTCAAAACAATCTTTATAAGCTTGAGCTTTAATACGAATATATTTTTTTCCACCATACTCATATTCATCATAAGTTACTGGCATAAATTTATAATAATAATCAGGATTTTTGTTACCATCGAATGTATAAGTATTTCCAGTTTTTTTAAGTCCTTTGGAAAATTCTGTTTCTAGTATTTGTTGCATACTTGATGGTGCCGCATATTGAGGATATTCACCAAATTCAACGATATCTACTCCAGTTATTGTAGTATCTCTTTTTAAAGTTCCATTTGTTAAAAGTTCAGTAGATGATAGAACTGGACGTATCGTACCTCTACGAAGAAAACTTGAAGTAGGAACCATTTCACCTTTGTTATTTATGCAACCTATTTTTTCATTTCCGCTGATATTTTGAGTCCAATACCAACCACGTGCTAATGCACCAAAATATATATATGCACCTGTTAAAATAGATAAATCTGTGTTTGATATATCATATCCGTAACTGTCAAATATATATTTTTCATCTCTAAATATTTGTTCAATAGATAATAAATTAATTTCTAAATCATTCATTTTTATCATCACTCCAACTATAATATACAGAATATATTTTGAAAAGTCAATAGAACAGAGATATTACTTAACACATATTTATTGATTTAATGAAATATCATATTTTGATATAAAGCTATCTTTCTTTTGTTCTGGTACTTCTTCATTTTTATATGCTTGTTGATATCTTATTATTAATTCATCTTTAGAATCATTAAGTTCTATGTAGTTATATTTGCTATTAATTTGTAAATCCCCATTGTATTCTGGTACATATGAAAGTATTAAATAAGTTTTTCCTTGTTTTAGTAGTTTTGTATCACTTGGTAATATGTATTCTTTTTTACTTTTGGAAATACCTCCCATTTGAGTTAATGTTATATCTGTTAATAAATTTCCTTTTATGTTTTCTAATATAGTTATGTCGTACACTGTGTATGGTTCATAATCTCTATATAAAGTTTTTTTGATAGAATTAATTTTTGCCACAAAAACATAATCTACTGCACCAACTGCTTTTTCTGGAGTAGACATATCATACATATTTAATACCGGATGATAATTAACTTTGATATCTTTATTCATATTTAATTTTACTAGCATTATTGTTAATAACAACAATATAATTATTATTAATAGTTTTCTTTTCATAAAATACCTTTCTATATCTAAAAAAGCTGGACTTATTCTAAAGACATTCCAGCTAATTTTAATTTTAAATCTTCATTTATAAGTGCTTCAATAATAGGTTCTAAGTCTCCATCCATAACTCTATCTAGTGACATAATTGAGAAGTTGATTCTATGGTCAGTTACTCTATTTTGTGGATAGTTATATGTTCTTATTTTTTCAGAACGATCTCCGGAACCTATTTTTGATTTTCTTGTTGCTCCGATAGCACTTTCTTGTTCATGCATTAATTCATCATTTATTTTGATTTTAAGAAGTTGCATTGCTCTTTCTTTATTACGAAGTTGACTTCTTTCTGTTTGACAAGTTACCACTACACCAGTTGGAACATGAGTTATACGAACTGCTGAATTGGCAGTGTTAACTGATTGTCCACCTGCTCCACTTGAATGATATACATCTATTTTTAAATCACTTTCTTTAATATCAATATTAACATTATCAACTTCGGGCATAACTAATACAGTAGATGTTGATGTATGAACTCTTCCTTGTGTTTCTGTGACAGGTACTCTTTGAACTCTATGAGAACCGCTTTCATATTTTAATTTACTATATACGTTAGCACCCTTTACCATGAATTCAATTTGTGAAAAACCTCCACTTGTACCTTCAATTTGGTGAATAACTTCAATCTTCCATCCATTAGCTTCTGCATAATAAGAATACATTCTAAATAAGTCTCCGGCGAAAATATTAGCTTCGTCTCCTCCGGCAGCTCCTCTTATTTCCATTATTACATTCTTACCATCATTTTCATCCTTTGGTACTAGTAATATTTCAAGTTCATGATATAATCTATCTATTTCTTTTGTTAAATTTTCAACATCTTCCAAAGCAATTTCTTTTAAATCTGGGTCTTCCACCATCATTTTTGCTTCTTCTAAATTATTTTTTGCTTGTTTATAAGCTTGATATGTTTTAACAGTTTCTTCTAAATCACTATGTTCTTTAGATAATTCTTTAACTTGATTAAAATTACTTAATACTTCTGGATCACTTAATTTAGTAGTTAATTCATTATATTTTTCTTCGATTGCATCTAATCTATTAAACATTTTATCCTCGCTTTCTTATTTAAAAATAAATATTTAATTGTTACATATTGCTTTCTTCTAAATCATCAACTACCATAAGGTCCGCTAAATCATCTTCTGTATCATCTACAGTATCATCATCTTCATCGTAGAATAAATCGTCATCTTCTTCACGTTCAATGTCATTATTATTTTCTTCTTCATCCTCTTCCATTAAATCATCTTCGTCTTCTTCTTCATCTTCGAATACGATATCTAATTTATGTCTTGCTTGAAGATCCCAATATCCTTTATCTAACATGATAAACTTTTTATTGATTGACATTAATTCAAAGAAATCCATTATTTCATTATCTACGGTTTCTTCTGGTAATTCAAGAACTTGACAAACTTTTGCGAATATATCACGTAATTTCATTTTCTTGCCATTTTCTTGTAATATTAATAAAGCAATATCGTCATACCCCATTAGTTCTAGTTCTTCCTTAGGTATATCTTTTAGCTTCATAAAATCATTCTCCTTACATTACATTTGTTCTGGTGGTATTACCCCGATTAAATTTAGTGCATTAAATAATGTTTGTTTTACACATTTAATTAAATTTAAATTTTCCAAAGTTTCTTCTTCATCTTCAGTTAGTACACGTTTTTTAGCATAGTACATATGGAATAGACCTGCTAATTCATATACATAATTAGTTATTAAATGTGGCAATTCTTTAGTTGCTGCAGTTTTAACAACTTCTGGAAATTCATAAACTTTTTCTAAAACATTATATGATGTATCGTCATTAATTGCAATATATTTTTCACATTTTTTGTCAAATTGTTGTGAATTTAGTATTGAACATATTCTTGCATATGCATAACTTACGTAAAATACTGGGTTTTCATTTGACTTACTTTTAGCAAGACCAAGGTCAAAATCCATTTGAGTATCTAAGCTATATCTTGAGAAATAATATCTTGCAGCATTAACACCTACTTCATCAATTAATTCTTTTAAAGTAACTGATTTACCAGTTCTTTTACTCATTTTAACAACTTCACCATTTTCTACTAATCTAACAAGTTGTAATAGTTTAATTTCTAGTTTTTCCGGATCATTTCCAAGTGCTTTAACACTACTTTTTAAACGAGCAACATAACCATGGTGATCTGCTCCGAATATATCAATCATTTTATCAAAACCACGATTATATTTATCCATATGATATGCTATGTCTGGTAAGAAGTATGTTGCATTACCATCTTCTTTAATTAAAACATGGTCTTTTTCATCAAATAAAGCACTACATTTAAACCAAGTTGCTCCATCTGCTTCATAAGTATATCCATTTTTTCTTAGGATATCCACAACATCCATTAAATTATATTTTTCTGATAAAGCTTTTTCACTTGATTTAACATCAAATTCTATTCTATATTCTTTTAAGTCATCAAATATATGACCAACCATTTCTTCAGTACCTAACTTTTTAAAGTAATCAAGTTCTTTATCTAAGTATGTATCTTTATGTTCATCATATAGTTTTTGAGCAATGGCAATTATTTCTTTTCCATAGTATCCATTTTCAGGCATTTCAAATGGAAGACCACATATTTCTTTATAACGAGCTATAATTGATAAACCTAAGTTAGTAATTTGACTACCTAAGTCATTAATGTAATATTCTGTTGTTACATCAAAACCACAGAAACGCATTATTCTAGCAAGAGAATCTCCATATGCACCACCACGAGCATTACCTAAATGAAGTATACCAGTGGGATTTGCACTAACAAATTCAATATTTATTTTTTTACCATTACCAATATTACTTCTTCCATAATTTTCTTTTTCTTCTAAAACTTTGTTAATATTTTCAAGTAAGTATTCTTTTGATACAAAGAAGTTAATAAAACCTGGGGCTTTAATCTCAATACTCTTGATATTTTCATTATCAATATTTTTAGCAATCATATCTGCTATTTCCATCGGATTTTTTCTTAAACTCTTAGCAAGTTTCATAGCTATATTACTTGAAAAATCTCCATTTTCAGCTTGAGCTGGTTTACTTATTTCAACATCAACTCCACTTATTTCTAATTTTTCTAATGCTTTTTTAATTTCATCAATTAATAAATTTTTCATATTTCCTCTTTCCTTTTTATGATTATTTGTTTTTGTTCATTACCTAATTCATAAGTAAGTATTATTAATTCATCTTTTTCTTCGTAATTTGTTTTTATATCATATTTTAAATTATTACTCCCAAATGATACTGTTAATAAATTATTTTTAAAATCAACACGAAATGTATCATCTGGGCATCTTCGCTCATAAATCCTATTTGTTCTATCCACTACATGGATACCATATTCATCTTCATAATAGATAGTATTGTTTTCAAATTTAGTTAATTTATCTACTTCATCGATAACTATTTCTCCATTATCAAGTAGTTTCCAATCAATTTTCATGGTTAGTCACCTCTTTTTTTCTCACATATTATAACAAACTTTCTTATAAATGTATAGTGCTATTTAATTATTTTTTACAATATCACTTTTTTCAATTATTTTCGTTTTTAGAACCAGTTAAACTAACTCCCACAAGTAATATAATTAATCGTATATATCAATCCTTGCATACATGTATTATAGTATAGTTTATTATTTTTCACAATAGTGTATATTAATTTTATTTTTACATCATAATAATACCTAGGTGATATTCCTTGAAAATAATAAAAATCACATTAAAAAGTATGATATTTTTGTTTATATCCTTTGTTGTTATATTAATTGGTTTATATACTTATGCTTATTTAAGTCCGAAGCTTGATTTAAAGAAAAGTGGTAGTTTATATATATATGATAATAAAGATGAGTTGTTATATCAAGGTTCTAGAAATAATGAATGGGCTAATTTAAGTGATATAAGTACTTATTTAGTGGATGCTGTTATAAGTGTTGAAGATAAAAATTTTTATGATCATCATGGTTTTGATTATTTAAGAATTGCAAAAGCAATGGCTACGAATATAAGAAGAAATAAAATAGTTCAAGGAGCATCAACAATATCACAACAATATATTAAGAATCTTTATCTAGATTTTGATAAGACTTGGAAAAGAAAGATTGAAGAAGCTTTTTTAACCCTTGAACTGGAAGTACATTATGATAAAGATGATATACTTGAGGGTTATTTAAATACAATAAATTATGGTCAAGGTAATATGGGTATTGTTAATGCTGCAAGTTATTATTTTAATAAAAAACCTAATGAACTTACTTTAGAGGAAGCTATAATGCTTGCAGGTATTCCTAAAAATCCATCTGGTTATAATCCTGTTAATAATTATGAAGCATCAGTAAATAGAGCAAAAGTTGTTGCAAAAGCTATGCTTAATAACAAATATATAGATGAGGCAACTTATAATAATTTATATAAAGAAAAAATAGAGATATATGGACAAAATAAAACTAATAATTTACAAATGGTTATGTATTATCAAGAAGCTGTATTAAAAGAACTTAATAATATAAAAGAAATACCTACATCTTTGATTAATTCTGGTGGTTTAAAAATATATACTAATTTAGATATGGAAATGCAAAAGAATATGGAAGATGCAATATTATCTAAAAAAAGTGATGATGAAGTACAGGTTGCTAGTGTTGTTGTTAATCCAGATACTGGTGAGGTTAGAGCTTTAACGGGTGGTATAGATTATGCTAAAAGTCAGTATAATAGAGCATTAAAAAGTAAAAGACAAGTTGGTTCAACGATGAAGCCTTTTTTGTATTATGCTGCACTTGAAAATAATATGACTATGGCAAGTACTTTTAGAAGTGAAGAAACTACATTTAATTTATCAAATGGAAAAACTTATTCACCATCTAATGCTGGAGGTATTTATGCAAGCAAAGAAATTACAATGGCTGCAGCACTTAGTTTATCAGATAATATTTATGCAGTTAAAACCAATTTATTTTTGGGTGTTGATAAGATGATTGATGTTGCTAAAAGAACTGGGATAAATGAAGAACTTCAGGGAGTTGCATCACTTCCTTTGGGCACTAGTGAAATAAATATACTTGATTTTGCAACTGGTTATAATACTTTTGCAACTGGGGGGTATAAAAAGGATTTATATTTTATTAGAAAAGTAACTGATTTAGATGGAAATGTTTTATATGAACATGAAGATAAAAAAGATTTAGTAATTAATCCAAATTATACTTATATATTAAATGAAGCATTAACTAGTACGACGAATGATGCTTTTGTGGATTATACAACTCCGACGGCATTAAATATAAGTGGTAGTTTAACACATAAATATGCTATTAAGACTGGTTCTACGAATACTGATTATTGGATTGTTGGTTATAATCCAGATGCACTTGTTATGATGTGGATGGGTTATGATGATAATAGAGAATGTGATAAAAGTGTTAGAAATCAAGCTAAAAAGATATGGGCTGAAGTAATTGAAGATGCAACAAAAGATAAAGATGATTGGTATGAAACTCCGAAGAATGTTGTGGCAATTCCTTTAGATGCTGTTACGGGAAATGTACCAAAAGATAATAATAAAACTGCTTTGTATTATTTTGTAAAGGGTTCAGAACCTGGGGTTACTCCGGAACAATATGTAATGAGTGGTGAGTAATTTGTAAAGTTTGCAAATATTATTTCATATTGTGATAGACATATAAATATTATTGTTATATAATTTAGGTGGGTGGAGTTATGTATAATTATGATTTTTTAAAAGACAAGGAACATGCTATTAATGAAAAGGAACAAGTTTTAGTTAGTTTTGGAAACAAAAAATTATTAGTTAATATAATGCTTACTGATAAAAATTTGTTATTCTTTTATGATACAGAAAAAGACTCACCACTTAAATGTAGCAGAATAAGTGTGGTTCCTCAATATGAAGTATTATTAAAATTGAGTCTTGATAATCTTGACTATCATATTATGGATAATTTCACTGAGATTAACTTTAAAGGTGATGTAATATCAATCTATAATTTTAACTTAGATGATTTTATAAAACTTTAAAATAATCAAAAAGTCTTATAGTTCCTACAAAGATATTCGTATGAAGTGAAAATGACTAGAGTTTTTTCTAGTCATTTTTGATTGTTAATTTTTAAACAAAATAAAATGACTAGATTATCTAGCCACTTAAATTTTATCTTTTTTAATTTTTATAGTTATTATATATTCTGTTGGTAAGTTCATTTCTTCCATAGAAACTTTATTTGAATCAAAGTTAAGTCCACGAACTGTTTTAATAACAGTATCTAAGTATTCATTTTGAACTGGAATATTAGAATTTGTTTCAGGAATAAAGAAATCATCAAGCATTTCAATATTTTCTGTGTTATTAATTAAATTTTCTTGAGCTTTAACCTCAGGTGTTTTTGATCTAACGATTGGTGTAATTTCTTCGGTATTCATATTTGCTGCGGAATCTTCTAGAAAGTTAAAGAACTTGTTAGGCATCTTTTCAGGATTTGAAAAGAATGTATCTGGTGTAACTACCTTTTGTTCTTTTTTATCATCAATAGTTAGTTGTTCTATTTGTTCTGGTTTATTTAAACTATTTATGTCAATAGCATTATTAACAACATTACTTATATTAGGCATATTATTTATAATAGGTACTTCTTCTTGTTCCATATTAACCTCGCTATTTTCTATACTTTTTATTTCATCTTCAAGTTGTTTAACTGTAAGACGTTCATTAATAATTTTATTTAATAACATTTTTTGAGTTTCATGATTTGATACTTTTAATAAAGTTCTGGCATGTCTTTCAGAGATTTTTCCTTCTAAAATAGCATTTTGAACAGATTCATCTAATGTTAATAAACGTAATTTATTAGAAATTGCTGATTGAGATAATCCCATTTTTCTAGCTAATTCTTCTTGAGTCATGTAACCTTTGTCTAAGAGTGCTTGATATGATTTAGCTTCTTCGATTGCTGTTAGATCTTTTCTTTGAATGTTTTCAACAATTGCAACTTCTGCAGAAGCATTATCATCTAAGTTAGATATTATTGCTGGAACTGATGCAAGACCTGCTAGTTTCGCTGCCTTATATCTTCTTTCTCCGGCGATAATTTCATACTTATCGTTTTTTCTTCTTAATACAAGAGGTTGAATAATTCCATGTTGCTTAATTGATGAAGCTAAGTCTTGTAGTGATGCATCATCAAAAGCTAATCGTGGTTGAAAACGATTAGGAATTATGTCCTCGATAGGAACTTGTAATATAGTATTTTCAATTTTATTATTCACATATATCAACCCTTATCATATATAATCATACCTTATTTAAGTTTTTTTTGCAATGGCTTTTTTATAATTTTTTCATATGGTCTTACATCTTTACTTAAAGTTTTATTTATTTTCTTTATTTTAATAATGTTTCTCATTCCTGTATCATTGTAAAGTTCGAAACTTTCTACTTTTTCTATTTTACCATTCATTTTTTCAATTGCATATTCTGCAAGAGTTATTTCTTCTTTGTTGCTTCCCTTTAGAGCTATAAAGAATTTATCTTTTTTTACCAAAGGCATAGCTAGTTCAGTTAAAATAGTCATATTTGTTACTGCTCTAGCTGTTACAACATCATAGTAATTTAATCTTTCTTTTGCAAGAGTTTCTACTCTGGTGTTGATAACTTCGATGTTATCAACATTTATTTTTTTTACGAGTTCTTTTAAAAATGTTGTTTTTTTATTGTTGGAATCTAACAAAGTTACTTTTAAATTTGGATAAAATATTTTTAAGACCATTCCTGGAAAACCTGCACCTGAACCAATATCAAGTAGATTATCACAAGTATTTAAATCTATTACTTTTGTTAAAGTTAAGCTATCATAAAAATGTTTTAAATATATTTCATCTATCGTTTTTATAGCAGTTAAATTAGTATGAGCGTTATATTCCATTAAAAATGATGCATAAATACTTAGTTTGTCAAGTTGTTCTTTATTTACATCAATACCAAGTAATTTTGTATTATTTATAAATTCATCTAATGTCATTTTTACCATACTCTTTCTTTAAATAAACTGTTAATACAGAAATATCAACTGGATTTACTCCGCTGATTCGAGATGCTTGAGCTATTGTTTTTGGTCTAATATTTGATAATTTTTGTTTTGCTTCACTTGCTAAGTTTGTTACTAAGTCATAATTTATATCATCTGGTATTTGTTTTTCTTCCATACGTTCAAGTTTTTCAACTTCTTTTAAAGCTTTGTTAATATATCCTTGATACTTTGCATTTATTTCAACTTGTTCAATCACTAAGGGATTATAATTTATTTCAATGAAATTTTTAATGAACTTCATATTTATTTCTGGTCTTTTTAATAAGTCATAAAAAGATAAACCTGTTAATGGAACATTTAAGTTATTTGCAACAAATATATTTTTTACTTCTTCAGTTAAATGAAGAGTATTATCTTTTAAATAGTTTGTTAAGTTCTTTATTGCTTCTTCTTTTTCTAATAATTTTTTATATTGTTCATCAGTAATTGTACCAACCTCTTTAGCATAATGTCTAAGTCTTAAATCTGCATTATCATGTCTTAATATAAGGCGAAACTCTGCACGTGATGTTAGCATACGATATGGTTCAATTGTGCCTTTTGTTACTAAGTCATCAATCAAAACACCGATATACGCATCACTTCTTTTTAATACTAATGGTTCTTTATTATCAATTTTTAAAGATGCATTTATACCTGCCATAATTCCTTGACCTGCAGCTTCTTCATAACCACTTGTTCCATTAATTTGTCCCGCAGTAAATAAATTTTCTAATATTTTATTTTCTAGACTTGGTTTTATTTGTAATGGATCTATTGCATCATATTCAATTGCATAAGCATATTTACTTATTACAGCATTTTCTAATCCATGAAGACTATGAACCATTTTTTCTTGAACATCTTCGGGCATACTTGTTGAAAAACCTTGTAAGTACCAATCATCATAATAAAGACTTTCAGGTTCTAAGAATAATTGATGTCTTTCTTTATCTTTAAATCTCACAATTTTATCTTCGATTGATGGGCAATATCTTGGACCAACTCCGGTTGCATAACCACCATACATTGCTGATTTAGTTAAATTATCTCTGATTATTTGATGAGTATTTTCATTGGTATATAAAAGGTAACATGATTTTTGGTCTTCGATTTTATAAGAAGGTTCATCATCATAAGAAAAAGTCCAGAAAGTATTATCTCCCTTTTCTTCTTCCATCACAGAAAAATCTATTGAATCTTTTTTAATTCTTTGAGGTGTACCTGTTTTTAATCTAATTATTTTTAAACCATAATCTTTTAATTTTGTTGATAAATAGTTACTTCTTTTTTCACCATGAGGTCCACCCGGAGTATTTTTACTACCCACTAAAATATTACCACATAAATATGTACCTGTTGTTAAAATAACAGCTTTTCCTTCAATTTTTTCTCCATTTTCAAGTATTACACCTTTAACTTTGTTATTATCTACAATTAAATCTTCAACCAATGATTCTTTTATTGTTAAGTTAGGCATATTAAGTAATATTTCTTGCATCTTTTTTGGATATGTAACTTTATCTGCTTGAGCTCTTAAACTTCTTACTGCAGGTCCTTTTGAATTATTTAACATCTTTATTTGTAAGTGAGTTTTATCTGCTACTTTACCCATTAATCCTCCTAGGGCATCAACTTCTCTTACAATTATACCTTTCGCTGTTCCACCTATAGATGGATTACATGGCATATCTCCGATATTATTAATATTTCCTGTTACTAATAATGTTTTTTTACCTAATTTTGCGGCGATGTGACTTGCTTCAATTCCGGCATGTCCACCACCTACTACTATAACATCATACATATTAATCCTCACTTTCCTAGACAAAAATTACTAAATATTTTATCTACTAATTCATCTTTATAACTCATTCCCATTATTTCACCAAGATAATCCCAAGCATTTTTTAAATCGATTTCAACAACATCAACTGGAAAACCTGCATTTAAATTATCTTGTGCACTTTTTAAAGAATCACTAGCTTTATTAACTAAATCTATTTCTCTGACATTCGATAAATAACTCATATCTTTATTTATTACATTTTTTAAATTCAATTTATCTGATATTTTATTTTTTAATTCATCTAAACCATTTAATTCAATTGTATTACCGTATATTACATCTTTGATATAATCAGGTACAATTAATTTCTTTTTTAAATCAGTTTTATTTATGAAAAGTATGAGTTTATCTGAATTATATTTATTTAACATAACTTCTTCTTCATTAGTTAATTCTTCATTGTTATTTAAAACGAATAATATTATGTCAGAATTATCTGCAGTTTTTTCACTTTTTTCTACCCCGATTTGTTCTACTAAATCATCTGTTTTTCTTATACCTGCAGTATCTATTAAATTAATTGCAACGCCATCTATGGTAATTGTTCCTTCGACAATATCTCTCGTTGTACCTGGAATATTCGTAACTATTGCTTTATCTTCATCTAATAAACTATTTAGTATGCTACTTTTACCTACATTTGGTTTACCAATAATTGCAACATTTACGCCTTCTTTAATAAGTCTTCCATTTTTGGCACCATTTACTAGGGAATCTAAATCTTTTTTTATGTCTGTTAAGTAATCATGCATTAATTCATTTGTTACATCTAATTCATCAGTATATTCTGGATAATCAATATTTACTTCGATGTTTGCAAGTATCTTTGCTATTTTTTCTCTTAGGTTAGATATTTTTTTACTTAACTTTCCATCTACATTATTAATTGCTAGTTTTCTAGCTGCATCAGTTTTTGCTGTTATTAAGTCGTTTACTGATTCTGCTTCAAGAAGATTTATTCTTCCATTTAAATAAGCTCTTTTTGTAAATTCACCAGGTTCAGCAAGTCTTGCACCTTTTTTTAGAAGTAACTCTAACACTTTATTAGTGGTTGTTATTCCTCCATGACAATTTATTTCTACGATATCTTCTCTTGTATATGTTCTTGGACACTTCATAACCATAACAAGAACTTCATCTATTACTTCATCTTCATTTTTAATGTGTCCATAATATATTTTGTGTGATTCTTCTGTTATTTTTTCAGTAAAAATACTATTTACTATACTTATAGAATCTGCCCCACTTAAACGAACAATCGATATTGCACCATTTATAGCAGTTGATATTGCACATATTGTATCATCCATAAAAAATACTCCCTTTCATCGGAAGTATTATAACATACATTTGATTAAATATAAAGGGTATTTTTGGCGACATTTTTGTGCTAAAAAAATAAGTTCATAACAAACCTATTAATTTTTAACTTTATCCTTTAAAGATTCTGCATAACCTATGAGTTTTAATTGATCTTCACTTTTCATATAAATAAACATATCAATTAATTCTTGTTCTTTAGGATTTAATGTTTTATTCATATATTTTATCGGCGTATCATCAGTTGTTAAACCTAGTAAATAATCAGTACTTGTTTCTAAATAATTAGCTAAATCTATTAAAGTTGTTGCTTTTGGATAACTTTGACCTGATTCATACATGCTTATGGCTTCTTGAGTAACTCCGATGCTGATAGCTACATTTAATTGACTTTTGTTTCTCTTTTCTCTGATAATTCTTAAATTTTCCATAGATTATTCCTTCCATAAATAATTTTACAATAATAATTTATATTTTAAATAAGTATTTCTTATATTAGAAACAATCTACACTTATATTTAGTATAACTTGTATTTATTTTGCAAAAAAAATTGCCTCTTTATAGAGGCTTAATAACAACGTGTCTATTTGGCTCTTCGCCTTCGCTTTCTGTTTTAACTCCTTTAAAGTCTGTTAATATATTGTGTATAATTCTTCTTTCATATGACGTCATATTATCTAGAGAAACAGGCATTTTTGTTTCTACGACTTCTTTGGCAGTTTTCTTAGCTAACAATTCTAATCTTTTTTGATTCTTTTCTTTATAGTTTGACACATCTAAATTAAATTTATAATATATTCCTGTTACATTTTGAATATATTGTTTTGCTATAGTTTCAATAGCTTTAAGTGTTGCTCCTTCACGACCAATTAGAATCTTATCTTTATTTGAGAATAATCTAATTGTTAATCTGTCATCTTTGTTGGTAACTTCGATTGTTACTTCAAGTCCCATGTTTTCAACAAGTTTTCTTATAAATTCTTTTAATTCATTGTTAATATCACTTTTTAAGAAAGCTGTTACTTCATAGATTGTTCCTTGAAATAATTTACCTTTTTTTACTGTCGCTGTATAAAGAAATTCTTCTTTGGAAAGATTATTTTCTTCCATTAATTTCTTAATTGCTTCTTCAATAGTTTTTCCTTCTTTAGTTAGTTTTTCCATACTTCATACCTTCTTTCTTAACTAATTTATCTTTAATTTTATCTTTTTTATTTGTTTTATCCTTTTTATTAGTTAAGTCTTTGTTATTTACTAAATTAATTATTATGTTTTGAACAGCGATGAATGCATATGTTACAATCCAGTAGAATGCTAATGCAGTTGGAAGGGTCATTGATGCATAAGTTATAACAAATAACATAACATATAACATAATTTTCATTTGTTTTGCGGCTTCAGGTGATTGAGTTCCAGCCTGAGACATTGTTTGTTTGAATGAATAATATGTTGATACAGCAATTAATAATAGTAATAATAAATACAGATAGTTACCAGATTTAATGCCAACAAGTGGTGTCATACCTAGGTTATATGTAAGAAGTGTTTCTTCATATATTGTTGGTGTTCTATAAATTGCTTGTAAGAAAGCAAAGAATAATGGAAGTTGAATGAATGACATTAAGCAACCTACCATTGGGTTTACTTTATACTTTTTATATACAAGAATTGTTTCTTGACTTTTTGCCATTAATGATTCATTATCTGTTCTATTGCGATATTTTCTTTCTATTTTTTCTATTTCAGGTTGAGCTTTTTTCATATTCATTGTTTGTTTTGTACTTTTAATGGTAAATGGCAACAAAATGATACGTATTGCTAAACCAATTAATATTAAAGAAATACCTAGATTACCAACTAACTTACCTAATGCAAGGATAAGGAATGCTAGTGGTTTTACAAATAGAAATTCCCATAGACCAGATGATTCGTTTGAATTAACTTTAAAACTATCACAAGATGGAAGTTCGTCAAAATCAACATTTAATTGGTCTTTATATTCTTTATATATGTTATATAGTTCACCATCTTTTTCAGGTAAACATACGATATCTTTTTCAAGCATTTGACCTGTTTCTTCATATGTTACTATTTTGTTGTCTTTATCTTTAATGTATTTGTTACTACCACATCCACTAGTTAATAACAATACACTTATTAGTGTTATGATCATTAATTTATTTTTCATGATTTTCCTTTCTTAATGTTTTTACTAAATCATTTTGTAAATCATTATATGAAGCATTATTTGCTTCCCTTTTAATCATTATAATATAATTACGATTATTTTTAAAGAGAAATCTGTTATTATCTACAATATTTCTAAATTGTCGTTTAAATTTGTTTCTTACAACAGCATTTCCTAACCTTTTACCTACGGCAATACCAAAGTTAGGCTTTATAAATTCTTTTTCTTTATAAAATACTATTGAATATTTTCCTTTAAGTTTGTTTCCACTATTAATTATCTCATGGAAGTCTTCATGAGATTTAACCATTTCATATCTTTTCATAATACGTAGTTTAGGAAAAAAACCACATTAAAGTGGTTTTTATTTACATAAAACTTTGCGTCCTTTTCTACGACGATTATTTAGAATATCAGTGTTTTTACGAGCAAAAAACCCATGTTTTTTAGCTGCTTTTCTTTTATTTGGTTGATATGTTCTTTTCATAATATAATTTCTCCTTTTCTTTAATAGCGTTATTATTATAATATTAAAATGAGTAATAAGTCAAGAAAAATCGGCATAAATCAGAACAATTGTGTAAATAATTTAGTTTTTACTGGTGTTTTCTAAGTTATATTTATAATATTTTTTTGCTTTTAAGTATGATGGATATAATGATTTTTCTCTCCTTATCATTATATTTTTATTATACATTATATTAGTTTTATCTGCAATTTTAATGTGCAAAATTTGCAGTTTAAGTTAATTTATTGTTTCAGTTATAATGATATTAGGTCTTTTATAAATACGCATACGTTGTTTATTTGTTCTTTTTAAAGTTACCTCTTCTAAATCTTCTTCATAAATATGATAATCTTGATATAATCTATTTACTAATTCTGAAGTTATAATTGATTCTTTCTCTGTTTTTGAAAGATTAGATCTGTTTGTATTTACTGGAATATCTTTTCTAAATAAATTAATAGCTATTTTATTTTCATCTGGGTAATTGTAGTTTAATTCTATAAGTGGATATTCAAAATATGTTTTAGAATTTAAATAAATTCCATTTATAAATAATGTTTCATAGTATGCTCTGGTATTTGATTTTTCTGTGTATTTTAAGCTTGGTAAAACATCTAGTGAACGAATTATATTCATGATACGATGATAAATATTATATAATGCAACATTATAATATAGTGATGTATCTGAAATTTTATCAATATCACTTTTAGAAAGATATTCTTCCACTACTGAAAACTCAAGTTCGATTAATGAATTTAAGTAATCATATATTTCCTTAGATAAAGTATTTTTGTGGGTCTCTAGTAGACATTTTAAACTTGCTTTTGTATTAAATAATGAATTCATAACAAAACTCCCTTTCGATTTAAGTATATTTTACCATGTTTTTTAGAGAAATTAAAGTGAAGTATGTGTAAAATTATTATTATTACTAGGAAATTATATATGTTTTGTGATATATTTATAGTAGGGTGATAAGTTATGACAGATAACATGAAGAATGAATGGTTAGATATGATAGCTAAAGTTTATTCAAATTTACATAATACAGATAGGGTACTTAAAGCAGCAAGTTTATCTGATAAGAAAAGAGAAAAACTTGCTAAATTCTTTGATAGAATGGATCGTGTACATAAACATGTTTCTGATACAAAAAGTGTTGATGGAGATAGAGCTTTAAAACATTTTTATCACGAGTTATATGTTATTAAACCTAAAAATATACCTGATGCATACTTTCAAAGTCAAGTTAAAATTGCTAGAGAAAGAGGTTATGGTAATATTGAATTAACAGAAAATGAAAAAAAAGAAATGGCTAAACAAGTTATTGATGATCAAAAAAGGACTTTAGATAACTGGATAGATTATTTTTTATATGATGAAGAAAGTAAGTCTTATGAAATGTGGGAAAAGTACTGGGTTTTTCAAGGACTTCAAGAACTTGGTAAATATGATAAAGAAAAGGGTAAATTTAGTAAAAGAGATAAAACTACAGTTTATCCATTTCCACCGGTTGAAAGAGAATTTATTTTTACAACATTAAAATTAATGGAAGATTTTCTTAAAAGTAAAAAAAGTGATGAAGAAATTAGAAACGCTTTGAATACCGGTAATTTTAAACAAATATATGAATATGTAATTAAACAAAGTTTATTAAGAGGTGAACGTAATAGTGTAACTACTGATGGTAAATGGATAAAATATGAACAGGGTAGTGATTATCATATTTTGCATGATTCTTTACAAGGATATTATACTGGATGGTGCACTGCAGCTGGAGAAAATTTTGCCAAAGATCAATTAGCAGGTGGGGATTTTTATGTATATTATTCATTAGATGAACATGGAGAAGCAAAGGTTCCTAGAATTGCAATTAGAATGGATGGTCATGATAAAATTGGTGAAATTAGAGGAATTGCCAATCAACAAAATATAGAACCTGAAATGTTACCTATATTAGATGAAAAGTTAAAAGAATTTCCTGATAAAGATATTTATTTAAAAAAAGAAAATGATATGAAATTACTTACTTTGATTGATAACAAGATAAATAAAGGAATTGAACTTGATTTTGATGAACTTACATTTTTGTATGAAGTAAAGTCAAAGATAGATGGTTTTGGTCAAGGTAGGGATCCTAGAATTAATGAAATAAAAGCAAAAAGAGATGTTAAAAATGATTGTTCAATATTATTTAGTATTTTTACAAAGTATGAAGGAGACCTTGATCTAAATTATTTAACTAATGCACAAGGGTTGGTTCTTCCTAAAGAGTTTAAAGGTTATTTATATTTAAACGGACTAGCTAGTGCTGAAAATTTAATTTTACCAAAAGAATTTAATGGTAATCTAGGATTAAATGGTTTAACTAATAGTAATGATTTAATTTTACCTGAAAAATTTGAGGGTAGTTTAGAGTTAAATGGTTTAACTAATGGTAACGGTTTAGTTTTGCCTGAAAAATTTGTGGGTAGTTTAGAGTTAAATAGTTTAACAAAAGTTGAAAACTTGGTAGTACCAGATAAATTTAATGGTAATTTGCAATTACGAAATTTAACTGATGCAAGTGGAGTTACTTTTCCTGAAGAATTTAATGGAAACTTAGAACTAGGAAGCTTATCAACTACTGTTGGTCTTGTGCTTCCTAAAAAAATGAATGGATGGCTAGATTTAAATGATTTAAGTACTGCTGAAAACCTTACTCTTCCAAAAGAATTTAACGGAAGTATACGTGCAAATAGTTTAAAATCTGCGAAAGGATTGGTTTTACCTGAAAAACTTGATGGAAGTTTATTACTAGATGGACTGACTAGTGCAGATGGGCTAATTTTGCCTGAAATTGTAGGGGATGAATTAAGTTTAAATGAATTGACTAAAGTTGATAAATTAGTTTTACCAAAAAAATGTAAAAATTTAAATCTTATGAATTTGGTTGATGCAAAAGGAGTTGTTTTTCCGGAAGAAGTCAGTAAAAGTTTGAATTTGTATCATTTACAAACAGCAGATGGGTTAGTGTTACCTCAAAAAGTAGGGGTATTGATTTTAAATAATTTAACAAATCCAGAAGGATTAGTTCTTCCTAAGATTGTAGAAAATTATGTTAACTTAGAAAATTTAAAAACTAGCAAGGGATTAAAAGTACCATATGGTTTTGATATGGCAAAAATATATTGTTCAGATCGACGTGTAATGGAAGAATTAAAAAACAATCCTGAAAAGTATTATATTGATGCACCTGATAAAAATAAAACGGATGTAAAAGAAGAATATTGTGAAAAGATGATAGAACTTATTACGAGAAAGTTAGATAGAGATATTGAACTTGATAATGATGAAACAAATTTTTTAAATAATACTAAGATTGATTTAGGTACTCTACATAATAATAAAGATATTATTGATAAAATAGAAAATTTAAAACAAAGAGTAGAATCTAAAAATAAAGATATGATTTATAATGGTAACTTAGATTTGAAAAATATAACAAACGCTGAAGGATTAGTTCTTCCTAGGGTTTTGAATGGCAATTTAAATTTAGATGGACTTACTAATGCTAGGGGATTAGTTTTACCTGAAGTCATTAATGGAAATTTAAGTTTAAATGGAATATTAAGTCCGGAAGGATTAGTTCTTCCTAAAAGATGTAAATCTATTAAATTAAATAGTCTAACTTCAGCTGAAGGATTAATTTTTCCTGATACTATAGTCGGTGTATTAAATTTAAGTAGTTTAAGAATACCTGATGGTCTTGTACTTCCAAAAGATGTAGTGGGTGAGCTTTGTTTACAAAATTTAGTTAGTGCAAGGGGATTAATTATTCCAAAGAAAATTATTGAGGATGTTAATTTAAGTAGTTTACAAGATGCTGAAGGATTAAAGATTTATCCTGGTTTTGATCTTAATTGTTTAGATTGTGATTATGAAATTAAAGAAGAAATAATGAATAATCCAGAAAAATATTATGTAATCGAAGAAGAATTAGAAGAAAATACTGGAAAAAGCAGATAAAAAAGAATCCGTTGAGGATTCTTTTAATTTGCATATATTTTAGGTAAGTTATATATAAAAGTAAATTTGTAGTAATTTGATTTCATGCTTTTATTTAAGTCATAGCTTTTAGTAAATTTTTTATTATAATCGATACCTGTTTTTAATATATATAATATAATGTTAGACCATTCTGGACATTCTTCATAGTATTTACTAGATTGATAATAGTTTTTAACTTCATCAAAGATAAATGGTAATTCAATTTGTTCATAAATTGTTATATTTTCATTTATTGATAAAATACCAAAAGTTGAAGTAGATGGTTTACCAAGGAATGTGTTAATGGCACCGGTGTTAATAAATAAATGATTTTTATATTCTTTATAAAAGTATTTATGTGTATGTGCAAATAAGAATATATCTGCATCATAATCATTAAGTAGCTTATTAAATGTTGATATTGATGTTTGATTTATTATATCTTTTGTATTGTATGGACTTCCATGAGATAAAAGTATTTTTTTATTATTAATTGTTACCATTTTTGATATTGGTAACTTTTTTAAATATTCTAAATTTTCTTCAGTCAAATTTTTTCTTGTATAATATAATGGGTAGTATTTTTCATTTTCACTGGACATACTTGGAGTTATATTTAATACTGATTCTTCGCGATTTCCAAGGATCACTTCAGCATTTAGGCTCCGTAAAGTATCTATTATTTTATTATCATCTGGTCCATCGGTTAAAAAATCTCCGCATACTAAAAATTTAGATATATTCATATCTTTACAATAATCTAATACTTTTGTTAATAAGTAATAGTTTCCGTGGATATCATTTAATATTGCAACTTTTTCCATCTTACATCTTAATCATTATAACATACTTTTTTGTTGATAACTAGCCCTTTTTGTTGATTGTGGATAATTTGTTGATAACTTAAAAAAATTATCCACAGAATTAACAACATTTTATCAAAAGTGACATTGTGGATAAAATGTTAGTAAGTGGTGTGTTTATAAAAAATTGTTAGTTTTGTTGATAACTCTTGCAAATAGGTATATTTCTGGGAAATTTTATGTGGATAACTTTGTGGATAAAATGTTAATTTAAAAAAATTATCAAAATATGTTAATTTACTCTTTTATTTTTATCAAAAATGGGGTAAAATTTAGATACAGATTTAAGTGAAGCGGGGTGAGGTTTTGAAAACTGATGAATTATTTACCAAATTTTTGAATGATATACAAACTCAAGTTAGTCAGAATGCATATACAATATGGTTTTCGAAACTAGAGCTCTTGTCAATTGTTAATAACGTTGTTACTATCAAGGTTCCAATGGAGATACATAAACAAATGCTTTCTGATACTTATGCTGATATTATTGATGCTTCATTCTTTGCAATGACAGGAATCAACTATACATTTAAGTATATTACTGAAGATGAAGTTGAAACATTTGTGGAACCTGTTGTGGAAGAACAAGTTGAAGAAAAGGAAATTGAGTGGAATACTAACTTAAATCCTAAGTTTACCTTTGATAATTATGTTGTTGGTAATTCAAATAGACTTGCTTTTGTAGCTGCTAGGGCTGTTGCTGAGGCACCCGGAACTATTCATAATCCTTTATTTATATATGGAAGAAGTGGAATAGGTAAGACACATTTGATGCAAGCAATAGGTAATTATATTAAGGATCATTCAAATTTAAAAGTTTTATACACAACAAGTAATGAATTTAGAGATGAATTTACTGGTATTGCTAATAGTAATAATAAAATAGGGTATGCTAATGATTTTAAAAATAAGTATAGAAATGTTGATGTGTTGATAATTGATGATATTCAATTTTTAGTAGAGGCTGAGAAAACTCAACAAGAATTCTTCCATACATTTAATGCACTTCATCAAGCAAATAAGCAGATAATTATTAGTAGTGATAAGAGTCCGGATGACTTAAAAAAGATAGAGGAACGTCTTCGAAGCAGGTTTATGTGGGGGCTTCCTGTTGATATTTATCCTCCAGATTTTAATCTTAGATGTGAAATAATTAGATCAAAGGTTAAAAATACAAGTATAGAGAATAAATTAAATGATGATGTTATAGAATATATTGCTAATTCATGTGTTAATGACGTTAGACACATTGAAGGAACTATAAACAGGTTGCTAGCTTACACAGCAATGATGGTTCCTGATAAAATTACTTTGGATTTTGCAAATGAAGCATTGAATGATTATGTTAATACCAACATATTTATCAACAATTCTATTAGCTCGATTCAAAGTGCAGTCGCAGAATACTTTAAAATATCGGTAGATGATTTAAAAAGTAAGAGGCGAACTAATACAGTTGTTAAGCCAAGACATATTGCTATGTACTTATGCAGGGTAGAAACTGATGAGAACTTAATGAAGATTGGTTTAGAATTTGGTGGAAGAGATCATTCCACGGTTAGTACAGCGTGTGATAAGATAAAAGAAGAGTTAGAAAAAAATCCTAATTTAAACAATGTTATCAAAGATATCAAAATGAAATTACAATAAAATGTTGATAACTTGGGGATAATGTTAACAGTTTTTTCTAGGTTTTATGCTAATTTTTGTGAGTTATCCACATTATCAACGCTATAATAAAAATAATAATAAATAATAAAAAGAAAGAAGGATGAAAAATTATGAAATGGACAATTGAAAAAAATGTTATTTTAGAAGCTTTAAATAATGTTACTAAAGCTTTAAGTCAAAGGACAACAATTCCAGTATTAAATGGTATTGTGTTTGATGTTAGTGAAGGTGGAATTGAACTTCTTGCAAGTGATTCTGAATTAACTATTAAGGTTATTATACCTAGTACTGATATTAAGTATTTAGAAGGTAGTGGTAAAATTATTATTCAAAGTAAGTACTTTGTTGATATGATTAGAAAGATGCCAAGTGATTTAATTGATTTTGAAGTTGAAGATAATCTTAAAATAAAGATTAGTACTCCGAATAATCAATATAGATTAAATTGTTATAATCCGAATGATTATCCAAATATTTCTTTAGAAAAAAGTGGAGATGTTATCAATATTGAAAGTTCTACTTTAAGAGATATTATTAGTCAAACTTCATATGCGTTATCAACACAAGAAGTAAGACCACTTTTAACTGGTATTAATTTAAAAATTAATGGAGATATCTTAGAATGTATTTGTACAGATTCTTATAGATTATCAAAGAAAAATATTAAGTTGGCAACACCAGTTAATAAACAAGTTAATATTGTTATTCCAGGAAGAAGTATTACTGAACTTGAAAAGATTATTGCAGATGATGTTAATGTAGAAATCTATGTATTTACTAACAAAATATTATTTGTTTATAAAAATATATATGTTCAAAGTAATTTATTAAGCGGTACATATCCAGAAACTAGTCATTTTATACCAAATGATTTTGCATATATGATTAATCTTAATATGAAAGAGTTTTATGATGCTGTAGATAGAGCTGCTTTACTTGCTCAAAATAAAGAAAAGAATATTATAAAGATGCATATACAAGATAAAGAAATGGTTATTACGTCTACTAGCAATGAGTTAGGAAATGCAGAAGAAAAATTACATATTGATTGTAATAATAAAGAAAAGATTGAAGTATCATTTTCTAGTAAGTTTATGATGGATGCATTAAAGGTTATAAAAGAAGAAAATATATTGTTACTTCTTAATACCGATGATAAACCAATACTAATTAAACCTGTTACTGATGAGTCATTAACTGAATTAATTTTACCAATTAAGACATATTAAGGAACAAATTTCGATTTGCTCCTTTTTTTCGACAAATTTTTTACTTTTTTTGTGATATTATAGGTAGCTACAGGAGGTATTATGGATAGAATTAGTGGTAAAACATTGATTATTTATTATAATAATTTTAATACTGTAATGATAAATACTGATGGTAAAATAATTATTAATGGTAATTTTATTAGATCTATTTTGAATAAGAGTTGTATATTTTATGGAAGTTCTTTAAATGGTAGATTAAAAGGTAGTAAAGATTTGCTAAAATGTAGATATAAGTTACCTATTATTATTAGTGAAAGTAATAGATTAATATTTTTTCCTGTTAATAAATATTTTTGGATTAATTTTAATATGATAGAATCATTTGAAAAAAAGGAAAATCATACAATAATTACATTTAAAAATGGTTATAAAAGAAGTATTTTTGTTTCATATAGAGTGGTAAATAATCAAATGCTTAAGTGTAGTAGATTATGGCTAGAATATTTAGAAAGAAAATAATGATTTTAGTTATTTTTTTCTTTTAAATAGGTTTATTTTATGGTATAATTATTGTGTGTATAGGTATACCATTGTGCCTTGTATTTTAATTGTAGGGCAAAAAAGGGGGTATTTATGAAAATTGAGAATATTTGTCTTACTAATTTTAGAAATTATGATAATTTAAATGTTACTTTTTCAGATGCTCTTAATATAATATATGGTTTAAATGGAAGTGGGAAGACCAATTTGATTGAAGCTATATATTTGCTTGCTCTATCTAAGTCGTTTAGAATTAGTAATGACAAAGTTTTAATTAAAAAGGGAAAAATTAAAGCTAAAGTAAATGGAAATGTTTTAAAAAATAATGATAGTAATCTTTATGGCGTTGAAATAACTTTGGATGGTAAAGTTGTTAGTATTAATGAAGAGAAGAAAGATAAAATAAGTGATTATATTTCTAGAATTAATATAGTTTTGTTTGAACCATCAAATACAATGTTAATAAGTGATGCACCGAGTGAGAGAAGAAAATTACTAAATATTGAAATAAGTCAAATTTATAAAGAGTATTTAGTTATATTAACAAATTATCAACGTATTTTAAAACAGAGAAATTTTTATCTAAGAGGAATGTATGTTAATGGAAGTTACACAAGTGAATATTTAGATATATTAACTAGAAAATTGATTGAATATGGAAGTGTTATATCTAAATATAGAAGTAATTTTGTTGATAACATTAATAAGTATATTACTAGTAATTATGAATCTATTGCGGGTTGTGGAACATTAAAAGTTAGATATAGTTCTGTTTATAAGAATAAGAGTCAAGATGAGTTATTTAAAAGATATAAAGATAATTATCAAAAAGAATTAAGTATTGGTAAAACATTAGAAGGTGTTCATCACGATGATTTAGTATTTTTGCTAGATAATAATAATTTAAAAGAATGGGGAAGTGAAGGACAAAGGAAGAATGCTATAATATCATTTAAGTTAGCAGAAATAAATGTTATTAAAGATATTAAAGGGTATTATCCGATACTTATTTTAGATGATTTATTTAGTGAATTAGATAAAGTTAAAATAAGTAATTTACTAAGTATGTTAGATAGAAATGTTCAGACATTTATAACGACGACGGATTTAAAAAATGTTAGTAAAAAGATAATTAAAGATGCTAAAAAGATTAAAGTATATGATGGTATATTAGAGGAGGAGTAAAAAATGAAAGAAACACATTATACTGATAATGATATACAGGTTTTGGAAGGGCTTGAAGCTGTTCGTAAAAGACCTGGGATGTATATTGGTTCAACTGGTGAGAGAGGTCTTCATCACTTAGTTTGGGAAATTGTTGATAATGCAGTAGATGAAGCATTAGCAGGATTTTGTGATGATATTGAGGTTATAATTGATAAAGGGGATATCATTGAAGTAAGAGATGATGGTAGAGGTATTCCAACTGGTATAAACTCTAAGACTGGGTTATCAACAGTTGAAACAATATTTACGGTATTACATGCTGGTGGTAAATTTGGTGGAGAAGGATATAAAGTATCTGGTGGTCTTCATGGTGTAGGTGCTAGTGTTGTTAATGCTTTGTCTAAATGGTTAGAAGTTAGAATTTATCGTGATGGTAATGTATATTATCAAAGATTTGAAAATGGTGGACATCCAGTTGATGCTTTGAAACTTGTTGATACTTGTGATGCAGAGAGAACTGGTAGTACAATTAGATTTAAACCAGATGAAGAAATATTTACGGAAACTACAGTGTATAATTATGATACATTGTATAAAAGATTACAAGAAATTGCTTTCTTAAATAAAGGACTTAGAATTAATTTATATGATTTAAGAATTCAACCAGAAAAGCATGATACTTTCCTTTATAACGGGGGTATTATTGAATATGTTGAAATGCTTAATAAGAGTAAGACTCCGATTCATGATGATATTATTTATATGGATGGATCTGAGAATGGTATTGAACTTGAAGTAGCTTGTCAATATAATGAAACTTATTCACCAAGTATTTATTCATTTACAAATAACATTAATACTTATGAAGGTGGTACTCATGAAGATGGGGTTAAAGCTGCTTTAACTAAAGTTATTAACAATTATGCAAAGAGTGCTAAGTTAC
>ERZ773181.640-NODE-640-length-35771-cov-81.784914_pt1 | contig 35771 bp, 27 predicted proteins | sample MGYA00581001_ERZ773181 | MGnify/ENA primary metagenome ERZ773181 (study PRJEB29015, sample SAMEA2737780) | human gut metagenome | biome: human gut; feature: human-associated habitat; material: faeces | place: China | collected 2012 ...
TTGGATTTCAACTACAAAGATACAAAAAATATCGGAGATTACCAACTTTTTTAGGTACTATTTCTTATCCCGAACTGAGGTAACAAGCTGAAGAAAAACAAGGCTGAGATTGAAGAACAGAACGAGAAGCAGAAAGAGATGAATGCACAGCTCACCGAACTGAACCAGCAGCTGGTAGAGACCAATATCAAGCGAGAGACCTACATGCGCCTCTTTATGGACATCAGTGCGGCTTATATCAGCAAGTTATCAGATTACCGCAAACTGGTAAGCCGTAAGATCAAGGCAAACCAGACCGCCGATTTGCTGAAGAGTCTCAACACCCATAAATTGGAAGAAGAGGAATCACAGATGTTCTACAACCGGTTCGATAAGGCATTCATGGAGTTGTATCCGGGTTTCGTTACAGAATTGAACAAGCTTCTGCTGCCAGAATGTCAAATGGAAGTTCCTACTACGCACGACCTGACTACTGAGATTCGCATCTTTGCCCTGATGCGACTGGGTGTAACCGACAGCCAGGAGATTGCCACCCTGCTGCATTACTCCACCCAGACCATCTATAACTACAAGTCTGGAATGCGGGCAAAGGCGATTAATCGAGATACATTCGAATCAGATATCAATCAGCTTTGCCACATCATTAATAGTTAATAATTAATAGTTTACAGTTTATAGCATAAACCGCTTTGGCTATCTTGCTCAACGGCGCAGCCTCTATAAACTATTAACTATTAACTGTAAACTATTAACTAGCTTCTGTGTATCACGGTTCCGTTAGCCTGATGCGTAGCAAGAACCAGCACCTCAGCTATTTGCACGTGTTCCGGGGCACTTGCAGCATAGAAGGCTACATCAGCCACGTCATCACCGTTCAGAGGCTCTATGCCGCGGTAAACGTTGTCTGCGCGATTCTGGTCACCATGGAAACGGATGTTAGAGAAGTTTGTTTCAACCAAACCCGGTTTCACATTAGTAACACGCACTTTCGTATGTGCCACATCAATACGCAAGCCGTCTGTAATAGCCTTTACAGCCGCTTTGGTAGCACAATATACATTACCTCCAGCATAAGCAGCATCACCCGCCACACTACCTATATTGATTACATGACCATGATTACGCTCCACCATACCAGGTACTATCAGACGAGTCATGGTTAAGAGGCCCTTAATATTGGTATCAATCATCTGGTCCCAATCTTCAAAATCGCCCTCATATTCAGGTTCCAATCCACGTGCGAGTCCCGCATTATTGATAAGCACATCCACATTGCGCCACTCCTCAGGGATGTAATCCACCGCTTTCTTGGCAGCTTCACGGTTACGCACATCGAAAGCCAAGGCAAGCACCTCAACGCCCTCAGCCTCGAGTTCTTTCTTCAGGATTTCCAACTTTCCCGTGTTTCTACCTGTAAGAATCAGGTTATAGCCGCCACGGGCAAAACGACGTGCACAACCTTCACCAATACCGCTTGTTGCGCCTGTAATAAGAGCTATTTTATTCATATTCTTTGATACTTTAAATTATACTTAGAACTTTTGATACTTTGAACTTTATGATTAGCGAAGCAATTGAATTCTTCACTCTTCACTTAAAGAATAAGGACTCTGACCTCAGCATTCGCCATTTTTTCTATCTGGTTCATCGGACGTTTATAATAAACACTCTGGATAGCCTTGTTGATGATGCCATGCCCCACAGCAAGAACGGTCTGGTCAGGATAAGTAACCTTGAGCCAGGTAAGGAAATTCTGGGCTCTTGATTTCATCTTTTCCAGCGTCTCTATGTTGTCCGGCCAATCCTTTGGGTCCTTCGGCAGGTCAGGGATGAATTTACCCGTAAAATCGCCCCAATCGCGCTCTCTGAGCAAGGGAGTGGTGACAACGGGATGCGAGCCGGCGATAATTTCACAGGTCTGTATACTGCGATAGAGATCGCTCGATACGAAAACATCGATAGGTGTGTCCGCCATTTTCCTGACCACTTCCTCAGCCTGCTCAATACCTTTCATATTGAGCTTTCCCGGTGTTTGTCCCTGCATAATTTGCGCCTTGTTATCCACCGTTTCACCATGGCGCACCAAATATAATTTTGTCATTGTCTTTACTTTTTCCGTCTATATCAAAAATGAGTTTTTACTTTTCCTAAGTCTATACTCCAGACATAGTTTTTACTTTCACTAAGTCTCTTTCCAAGACATCATGATTCTGATTTTGCTTACAAAATTACGGCTTTCTATCGAGACCAACAAATAATTTGCGTTAAATATAGCAATAATTAGCGTTAAATATAGCAATAATTTAAGTTTATATAAAAAACTTCTTGCTAGTTTCGGATTTCTTTCGTAACTTTGCCCCGAAATAACAAAATCAGTTTTAGTATGAAGGTAATACACAGTTCAATATTCCGCGCAGTATGCGCCATCATCGTAGGAGTCCTGCTCATCCAATATCGTGAGCAGACCGTCACCTGGATAACCATCGCCATCGGTGTTTTGTTTTTCCTTTCAGGTGTCATCTCTCTTGCCAGTTATTGGGCAGCCAAGCGCAATGCAGAGAAGATGCAGGGCCAGATTCTGTCTGATTCCAATGGTAAGCCTATCATGGGTATGATACCTAAATTCCCGCTTGTGAGTGTAGGCAGTCTTATCCTGGGATTGCTGCTTGCCCTGATGCCTCAGGTGTTTATCGCCTGGCTGATGTTCATCCTGGCATTCATTCTGATTCTGGGTGCTCTGACCCAGTTTGCCAACCTGGCTTCAGCAGCTAAGATGGGACGCGTAGGCATTCTCTTCTGGCTCTTCCCTTCAGCCCTTCTTCTGCTGGGTCTGCTCGCCATCATCAAGCCTTCAGCCATCGCCTCTGCTCCTCTTTTCATCATCGGTTGGGGTATGCTCATCTATGGAGTAGTAGAGCTTCTCAACGCCTTTAAAGTCTCCAACAACAAGAGAATCTGGCTGAAGAACCAGCAGCAGAAACAGGATTCAAAGGAGATTTATGTGGATGTAGAGGAAGTGAAGAACGAAGAGTAAAACAACGAAATCATTATATCATCATATATGAATAAAATTAAGTCTCTCTTTGCCTGGTTATGGCAAAAGTTTCGCGCATTCTGTACCTGGTACAAAGGATTGTATCAGGGCAGAGCGTGGTATACCAAGACCCTCGTTGCCTTGGCAAGTTGTATAGTCGCCTTCATCTTGTATCTGGGCGCAGTAGATATCAACTTCTTATGGCTCTTCGGCAAGTCACCTGGCTATTTCTCAGGCATCCTGGACCCACAGACCTCAGAGGCCTCTGAAATCTATTCGGCTGATGGAAAGCTCATCGGCAAGTATTTCAACGAAAATCGTACTCCGGTAGAATATGATGAGGTAACACCTGATTTCTTCAAGGCACTGGTAGATACCGAGGATGAACGATTCTACAAGCACATCGGTATCGATCCTATCGGTGTGTTTGCTGCTGCCAAGGATGCACTCCTCCATCATAACGGGCGCGGTGCTTCTACCATCACACAGCAGCTGGCGAAGAACATGTTCCGTGTACGTTCGCAATATTCTACCGGTTTGCTGGGCAAGATTCCTGTACTCCGCCTGCTCATCATCAAGAGCAAGGAGTGGATCATCGCGGTTAAACTCGAAACGGTGTTCAGCAAGAAGGAAATCATCACCATGTATGCTAATACGGTAGATTTCGGTAGCAATTCCTATGGTATCAAAACCGCTGCGAAGACCTACTTCAACACCACCCCTAAGGAGTTGACCACCGGTCAGGCTGCCGTGCTCGTAGGCATGCTCAAGGCTACCACCTACTACAACCCACGCACCAACCCGGAGAACAGTCTTGCACGCCGCAACACCGTATTATATAATATGGTGACACATGGCGATCTCTCAAAAGACAGATACAATGAACTGAAAGATGAGCCTATCAAGCTCGATTTCAAGGTAGAAGAAAACTACGACGGACAGGCTAAATACTTCCGTGAGGCAGTAGCCAACTACCTGAAAGACTGGTGTAAAGACGAAGGTTACGACCTCTATACCAGCGGTTTGAAGATTTATACCACCATCGATACCCGCATGCAGAAGTATGCAGAAGATGCAGCCCGCAAGCAGATGAAACAGGTACAGCAGAACTTCAACAACCACTGGAGCATCCGCCGTACCCAGGCAGGCAAAGGCAACTGGATGGGTCAGGATCCTTGGCAGGATGAGAACCACAACGTGATACCAAACTTCATCCAGGGCATCGCCGAGCGCCAGCCATTCTACAAGACATTGATAGCCCGCTTCCCTAACAATCCCGACTCAGTAAACTATTACTATAAGGAGTGGGTTCACCCGGTTAAGGTATTCGATTATGACAAGGGCAGCATCACGATGAACATGACATCAGAAGACTCCATCAAGTATATGACCACCTTCATGCACTGCGCCTTTGTAGCCATGGAGCCACAGACTGGAGCAGTAAAGGCATGGGTGGGCGATATCGACTTCGACCACTGGAAGTATGACAAGGTAACAGCCGAGCGCCAGCCTGGTTCTACCTTCAAGCTCTTTGTTTATACCGAGGCGATGAATCAGGGTTTAACCCCTTGTGACAAGCGTCGCGACGAATATATCTCTATGGAGGTATACGATAAGAAGAAGCACGAAATGACCATTTGGCGTCCATCCAATGCCAATGGTTCGTTCTCGGGCGACAGCATCCCATTGAAGAGTGCCTTTGCCAAGAGTATCAACTCTGTGGCTGTAAGATTAGGACAGGAGATGGGCATCAAGCGCATCATCGAGACAGCCAAGAAGATGGGTATCAACAGTCCGCTGGATGACACCCCTTCTCTCGCCCTCGGTTCCAGCGATGTCAACCTTTTGGAGATGGCATGCGCCTACAGCACCATTGCTAACAATGGCAAGCACCACGACCCGGTATTGGTTACCAAGATTGTAGACCACGACGGTAAAGTGGTTTACGAGGGCCCTACCGATTCCGAGCAGGTGATACCTTACAAGAGTGCCTTCCTCATGCAGCAGCTCTTACAGGGCGGTATGAAGGAGCCGGGAGGTACATCCCAGAGTCTCTGGGGCTATGTAGGCAACTACCGTGATACCGAGTTCGGTGGCAAGACTGGTACCACCAATAACCACTCCGATGCCTGGTTCATGTGTGTGAGCCCTAAGCTCGTAGTTGGTGCCTGGGTAGGAGGCGAATACCGCTGTCTCCACTTCCGCACCGGAGCATTGGGTCAGGGTTCGAGAACCGCTCTTCCTGCGTGCGGTTATTTCCTCCAGAGTGTCTTTGGCGACCCAGCCTTCCAGCAGTATCACGGCAAGTTTGACAAGCCACAGGACAGCGATATCACCCGCGATATGTACATCTGTGCAAGCTATGCACCAAAGCCAAAGGTAGATACCACCAAGGTAGACAGTACCGCCTTCCAGGAAGAGATCGTTCTCGATGACGAAGGCAACCCTATCATCCGCGAAGTTCCTGCCAAGAAGGCTGAAAGCGAATCTGCCAACGGTACAGCCACCACAGAAGAAAAGAAAGAGAAGAAGAAGGCCAAGCCAACGGAGCAGCCTGTCAACTTCGATGATCTTTAAATTTAGTTAATAATTTATAGTTTATAGCGGCTACGCCGTTTAGCAAGAAGGCGATTTAATATGGCTTATGCTATAAACTATAAATTATAAACTATAAATTAAATACAATGATTGATCTCGACAACGCGGAGTTGCAGAATGCACTCCAAATCATACAGTTTACCCGTCGTTCGCTTTTCCTTACCGGAAAGGCGGGGACGGGTAAATCTACTTTTTTACGTTATATAGCCGCCAATACCAAGAAGAAACATATCATTCTTGCCCCAACAGGCATTGCGGCCATCAACGCCGGAGGAAGCACGCTCCACAGCTTTTTCAAGCTTCCTTTCCACCCGCTGCTACCCAACGACAGCATGTATTCCGTCCGCAACATCCGCAACACCCTGAAGTATAATTCAGAGAAGATAAAGATTATCCGCGAGGTAGAGCTCATCATCATCGATGAGATCAGTATGGTTCGTGCCGATATCATCGATTTCCTGGACAAGATATTGCGGGTATATTGCCGCAACATGCGAGAGCCTTTCGGGGGCAAGCAGCTGCTTCTGGTGGGCGATATCTTCCAGCTGGAGCCTGTGGTAAGAGAGGACGATCGCCGTCTGCTCAGTCCCTTCTACCGCAGCAGTTTCTTCTTCGATGCCAAGGTGTTCGAATACTTCAAGCTCGTGAGCATCGAACTCAAGAAGGTATACCGTCAGAGCGATCCCGTTTTCATCAGCATCCTCGACCATATCCGCACGTCTCAGGTGCCCATGCAGGATCTCCAGCGCCTCAACCAGCGCGTGGGAGCCCAGCTCGATGAGAGCGATTCCAAACTTGCCATCACCCTCTCTACACGCCGCGATACGGTAGATTACATCAACGACAGCCAGCTCCAGCGTCTTCCGGGAGAGCCTTGCCTCTTCCGTGGCCACATACAAGGCGAGTTTCCGGAGAGCAGTCTCCCTACTCCTATCGAGCTTTACCTCAAGACGGGGGCTCAGGTTATCTTCATCAAGAATGATATCGAGCATCAGTGGGTGAATGGCACGCTGGGCACCATCATCGGTTTTGATGAGGATGAGGATGCCAAGATTTATGTGCGCACCGAGGAAGGCAAGGATGTGATGGTGGAGCCTGCGGCATGGAGCAACATGAGATACCATTTCAATGAGGTTGAGAAAAAGATTGAGGAGGAAGAGATTGGCAGATACGAGCAGTACCCCATCCGTCTGGCTTGGGCGATAACGGTTCATAAGAGTCAGGGACTCACCTTCAACCAGGTAAAGATTGATTTCACGGGTGGTGTCTTTGCGGGCGGACAGACGTATGTTGCCTTGTCCCGCTGCACCAGTCTCGAGGGCATCAGTCTTCAGGAGCCGTTGCGTCAGAGTGATGTTTTCGTGCGCAATGATGTCAAGCAGTTTGCCCGTCATTACAACGACCAGAGCACCATCAACACAGCGCTTACCCAGAGTAAGGCCGACAAGCAGTATCATGATGCCGTCAAGGCCTTTGACAGGGGCGATATGCAGTCGGCTCTCGACAACTTCTTCCTTGCCATCCACAGTCGTTATGACATCGAGCAGCCGCTTGCCAAGCGTTTCATCCGCAAAAAGCTGAACAGGGTGAACGAGCTTCAGGCAGAGAACGAGCGGTTGCGCGAAGAAATAAGAAAGAAGGATGAAGAGAAGGAGAAGCAGCAGAAGTTCCTCAAGCGCCTTGCCACGGAGTATGTGATTATGGGGAAGGAGTGCGAAAAAGAGGGCATGAAAGAGGCTGCCATCATGAATTACCGCAAGGCCCTCACCCTTTATCCTGAGCACCCGGAGGCGAAAAAAAGGCTTTTAAAGGTAAAAAAGTAAAAGGGTAAAAAACAAAAAAACAGGCAAAATGATTTTGCCTGTTTTTTTTGTTTTATCTATAAGCTGAAAAGCTCTATTAACTATAAACTTTCAACTATAAGCTATCATCTAGTACCATTGTACAGCGTTCGAATAACCGCTGCGCTTGTCGTATTTCAGCGCATCTGTCAGGGTGGCTGCGTTACAACGGAAGGTGAAGTTGTAGCTCGTATATGGAGCGAGAACCACAGAACAGCTCATGTTAAAACAGTGAAGATCACGAGCCAGACTGGCGGTGGTCATACTGATCTTGTGGTTGTCAAAATCATAACCGGATGAGAAACTGATGTTCCAGCCATCACTGATTCTTACGTTACCACTCATGTTCAGAGTCTGGGTAAACTTGTATGCATAGCGCATCGTCTTCTCATTGAACTTCTCTCTTCGCGTATCCTCGCGCATCGTTACACCATAACCGAAGGTCAGCGACCATGGCATCTTAAACGCCATATAACCATCTGAATCCGTTTCAGCCTTGCCGCCCTTCTTGGCTGCCGTCTTACCCTTCTCCATGCTGTCGTCTACGTTGCTCTCGATGTCGGTATCCAGACCTTCGTCGTCATCATCATTGCGCTGGTTGTCCTTCTTGTCGTCCTCATCATCACCCCCGCCAAAGAGTTTCTTCAGCTTCTCAGGGTTCAGTGTGAACGAGAAGTTCTGCGACATACCCTGGAATCGTCCGAACCTGCCCTTGCCCCACTCCGTATGGGTACCCACATAAACATTGTTCTGGTCGTCCAGCTCGTAGGCATAGGTGGCAAACACAGCGTTCATGTTGAAGGTATAGTTCTTCCACCACTTCAGTCTGAGGTTGATGTTCATATCGCTCCAAGGGCGAACCTTGGCTGCGGTATTGTAACTCATGTTGATGTCGAACGCATCGATGATACTGAGTTTCTTGTATCCGGTAGAGTCCTTATCGCTCTTCACCTTCATCTCGATGTTGTTGCCCAGGGTAAACGAGATATTACCGCTCTTACCCTTGCCCGGCGCACCATAGAGGGCATTGGCATACTTCGAGTAGCTCACCAGCGATACGTTTCCGTCGGCATCGGTCTTCTGGTAGGTGTCCCAGTAGCCGTAGCGTGAAGCTCCGAAGTCTGGGGCATAACTGAAGCTCACCGTAGGCGTAAACACGTGGCGCACAGCCTGTATCTTATCTCCGAAGAGCTTGCGGCTTGGTATGTAGAAACCATAGAGTTTGGTAGAGAGACCTACGCTCATTTTCCAGTTATACACATTGTTGAAACCGTAGATGGTATCACATTTCTCCGTTTGGCTGGCTTCATCCCATGATCTCTCCACCTTGTTGGTATACATACGGTCGGTGAAATTGAACGATGGGTTCACGTTGAGATATTTGAAGAGCGTGAATGTAGCGCTCACCGGTATCTGATGCTGCCATCCGTTGCGCCAGTCCTTGATGAGTGAACTGTGCATCAGCTTATCCTCTTTGGTATTGATGCTGTTAGAGATGTGTCCCGTATAGCTCATGGCTATCTTCTCGTACCATTTCTCATCGCCCACCATCTTCTTTCTTCTGAACGGATAGAAGCGGGAGATGCTGATGTTGAGGTCGGGCAGCGTCATGGCGATGGATGAATTGCGCATGTTCTGCGAGAGGTTGGCGGTGGAACTGAGCGTCATACCGATGCTTGAGAACGAGGTGCTCCAGTTAACAGATGAGGTTCGCGTACTCTGCGTCATCGTCTGCGGATTGTAGAGCGAATTGAGGTTATTGCGTTCGTAGCTCGATGTGGCGAAGTTCACACTTGCCGAAAGCGAACTGTATGGGTTTGCCTTGCTGTCCTGGCGGTGGCTCCATTGCAGTTTGAAGCTCTCCTGCTCGGTAAAGTCTGGCATTCCCTTGTCACCGTTCTTCGTATCCTGATAACTGAAGAAGAAGGAACCCGAGTATTTGTATCTCTTGCGGTAGTTGCTGGCTGCCGAGAGTCCCCACGATCCCTTGGTATAAATCTCGCCCAGCAGCTTCAGGTCCCATTTATCGTTCATGGCGAAATAATATCCGCCATCTCTGAGATAGAATCCTCGTGCCGTTTCATCGCCGTAGGTTGGCATGATGAAACCGCTGCTGTAGCTCTTGGTGAACGGGAAGAAGCCGTAAGGGATGGCAAGCGGCATAGGCACATCGCACACCACGAGATAGGCTGGTCCGAATACCACATCCTTGCCCGGCCTTACCTTGGCTCGGGAGAGCGAGATGTAGAAGTCGGGATGCGGATCATCGCAGGTGGTATACCTACCATGCTGCAGATAGATGACTCCCGATGAGTCGCGTTTCGACTTCATACCGGTCAGGAATCCGTCTTGCTGTTCTGTATATACATTATTAATAAGGGCCTTCTTGCTCTTGAAGTTGAATTTGATGGTGTCGGTATCATAGGTATCGCTACCCATCTTGAAGACAGGTTTGCCCTTGATGCCTCCCTCCGCCGTACTGTCGGGTGTACCCATCGCCTTCACGTTGCTCTTGTCCATATCCATGGAGATGCGGTCGGAACTGAGGTCCATGTTGGTATACTTCACGTTGGAGTTTCCGTAGAGATATGCCACCTTGTTCTTGGCATCGTATACGAGGGAGTCGTCCGCCTGATAGTTAACCGGTGCGTCTACTCCACCCTGTTTCTTTCTGGCGATACTGTCGAGGCGGATACTGTCATCCACCACTTTATTATGTTTCCATATAGCTTTCTGCAGCGAGTCCATCTGCGTGGTGTCGTCAACCTGTTTCAGCTTGGGCTTTATTTCGTTGCCCAGCGAGTCTACGAACACACTGTCACCCACGCTGTCCACGGTTTCCGTCTTCTCCGTTTTCTTCTTTTTCTTTTTCGAATCGGGCGTACCTGGGTTAGCCACCATCATACACGAGATGGCAGCGAGCAGCAGCATAGCTATCGTCGATTGTTTTCTCATTCAATAAATTAGAATTCTATTCAAACATGCGTTCCCATTGCTGGAAGCGTTTTACTCCTTCCTCCCCGAACTTCATGAGACTTTTTTCTGCTTTCTCAATTGTTTTTTCCCGGTCGAGGTGAGTTTTGCTGAAGAATTTATCAGCGTAGCAAATCACCTTCTCCTCCATGGTTTCCGGCAGGAAATCCTGATGTGGCAGGGGCAGGTTCTGTGCTATGATCTGTGCCTCTGTGATGCCTGCACCGGTATGGCGCTCACATACGCGGGCATGTCGCTCATATCCTTCCTTGCGCAGGATTTCTGCTCCCAGTCGTCCATGGCAGATGTAGGACTGCGAGCCGAAACACTGTATGCCTGGGGCATCGGTCATGAAGATGCCGAGGTCGTGGAGCATAGCTGCTTCTTCGATGAACTGGGCATCGAGTTGCAATTCGGGATGATACGAAACAATCTGTAGCGCTTTTCGCGCTACAGATTGGCTATGTGTGATGAGGATATGCCGAAGCTCATTATCCTCAGGATAATACTTATCAATAATAGCTTGATAATTCATTTCTATTATATTTACTCAGCGTTGCGCTCGATGTAAGCGATAACATCGCCCTTGCGCACCTTGCTGCCCTGCTTGGCATTGATTTCTACGAGCTTGCCGCCCAATGCAGCTGGGATGGTTTCAAACTCGCCCCAAGGAGCCTGGATATAGCAGAAGGCATCACCTTCTTTATATTCCTTGCCGATATATGGCTCTACAGCTGGCTGGCACTCGCCCTCGCCCTGGAATTCCCAGAAGAGCTGGCCGGCTACTGGTGCCACAATGGCATCTGCCTTGGCATGCTTGAACTCTGCAAGCTGTGCAGGAGTAAGGGTTGTACCGAGCTTGGCATCCTTTGCCTTCTGAAGGTCGGCCAGGAAGTTCTTCTTTGCCTGTCCGCTCTTGTAGTTGCGATACTGCTCTGGGTGCATGGCGAGCTCGAAGAGTTCCTCGTCGTCCTGACCGTAATCCCAACCGTTCTCGTCCATCTCCTTCTTGAAGTCGTCGAGGGCATTAGTAAGCAATGTGTGAGCATCTACGTCGGTAAACTCGCGGCCCTGCTTCTTGGCGAGCTCTACGAGTTCTGGGTCGATAGTTCCAGGAATCTTACCGCTCTTACCGAGAATCATACCCCACATAGAGTCGTCCATCATTACGAAGCGGCCCTTGCCCTGCTCCATGGTGAGGAGGTTCATCAGTGAGATGTTCTTTACATACTGGCTGAATGGGGTTACCAATGGAGGATAACCTACGCGTGGCCATACATACTCTACCTCGTCGAAGAGCTTGATGAGCAGGTCGTCCATAGACAACTCTTCCTCACCCTTCTTCTTGCGGATGTTGTTGATGGTCTGGCGCATACCGCCGAGATCTGCCATCATACTTCCCATCATACCGCCTGGGAGACCGCAACCGAGCAGGAGTGAAGACATGATCTTGTTACCTGGGTTGATGAAATATCCGAGCCACTCGTCGATGAACTCCTGAGTCATAGCACGCGCCTTCATATAAGCGCTCATGTTGATTTCAGGCACCTCGAAGCCCTCGTTCTTCAGCATGCTGATAACTGAGATTACGTCTGGGTGAACCTTACCCCATGACAGTGGCTCGATGGCTGTATCGATGATGTCGGCACCGTTGTTGCATACCTCGAGGATAGAAGCCATAGAGAGACCAGGACCAGAATGGCCATGATACTGGATGATGATCTGTGGATACTTGTCCTTGATCATCTTGGTGAGCTTGCCGAGGAATGCTGGCTGGCCGATACCTGCCATATCCTTCAAGCAGATTTCCTCTGCACCGGCAGCGATGAGCTGGTCGGCGATGTTCATGTAATATTCCAGGGTGTGTACAGGAGAGTTGGTGATACAGAGTGCACACTGTGGAGTCATGCCGCCCTCCTTGGCCCACTTGATAGAAGGAATGATGTTGCGCACATCGTTCAGTCCGTCGAAGATACGTGTGATGTTGGTACCCTGCTTAGCCTTTACCTTATACATAAGGGCGCGCACGTCGTCAGGCACAGGATACATACGAAGAGCGTTCAATCCGCGGTCGAGCATGTGAGTCTTGATACCCACCTCGTTGAAAGGTTTGCAGAATGCGCGTACGGCATCGTTAGGGTTTTCACCTGCCAGGAGGTTAACCTGTTCGAAGGCACCGCCGTTAGTCTCTACTCGGCTAAAGCATCCCATTTCGATGATAACTGGGGCAATTTTAGCCAACTGATCCTTGCGTGGCTGGAACTTACCAGAGCTCTGCCACATGTCTCGATAAACGAGACTGAACTGAATTTTCTTCTTCATTATTCTTGTTCTTTTTCTTTATATTCGATGTATGAATTAAATTCCAAGGTGCAAAATTAGACAAAAAAATCGAGAAATCGTCCTATTCGCCTCTTTTTTTATATTTATTATGTAATTTATTTCAATATTTCCTTCTTCATCTTGCTGTTCAGCTTCTCGGCTGCGGCATGGGCCTTGGCGTTGGCTTTCATCGCATCGAGCGAGCGGTGGAAACCCTGGATGCGGCCCTCACGGTCTGAGAGAGCCAGACTGTCGCCCTTCATATATACAAAGGTGAAGGTATCGCGCTTCGTCTTCTCGTTGATCACCACGCCATCCAGCTCGCGGTGACCCTGCACCAGAATCAGTTTGCCATTGTAGGCATGCCATTCCGTATACTGAGGCACAGCAGGATATTCTACCGGACTGTCGTCATCCACATCCTTGTTTATCCTCACCCTGCCCACGGCCATCGCCTCGCTCATGCGCTTTAGGGTGAAGCCATACTGGCGCGGCACCATATAGGTTTCTACGATGCTGTCGGGCATATTGGCAAGGATTCTCGCCTGCTGGCGCTTACTCAGATGCGATACATCGCGCAGCTTCGGCATTACCGGATAGGTCCAGGTGGCCTTCAGCTGGTCCAGGTCTATCACCATGTCGGCACGGTTCTTCTCATCCTTCTCCTCGCATGGCATCACGCAAACCCAGTCGCCCACCTCTATATCTCCAAACACCTGATGGTTGCGAGTGGCATCCAGAATGTTGTATCTTACGGGGTCGCCGCCTCCGTTGGGCAGCAGCATCAGCGCGGTATCCGAGCAGCCCAGGCAGGCAAGTCCATAGATAGCCCTGTCGCCCTTAGCCGGTTTCGAGAGGCTGATGGCGAGTTTCGAATTGTCCATACGTGGTGGTTTCTTTCCCCTGTGACATGCTGCGAGGGTTGTGGCGGCTAGCGCCAGTGTGAGTATTGTCTTGACTTTCATCTTTCTATTCATTATTTCAGATGCAAAACTACAACTATTTTTTGGAAGCACCAAATATTGAATCGTAAAATAATTAAAAAAATAGGTGATATATTTTGTAGTGTCTCGATTTTGCATTACCTTTGCAACCGTTTTTTGGGATCAACATCCCCCTCGTCCTGCCACACACGCCGGATGATGAAAAGAAATAGGACCAACTCAAGAATTATATGCAACAAGAGAATATGACAGACAAGACAAATACACACGCTCTCCCGGCATGGACCGAGGTAGAGTATACCGCATTATGCAAAAACCCGTACCTGTTAACCCCATTCTTCATCCCTAAGGAGGCGAAGTGCTTCACGTGCCGCGAAGATGGCACGAGGGAGGAAGAAAGAATGGTTTTCCTCGTTTTCAAGTCTACTGCAGCCCCTGCTGATGCCGAATGGGAAGATGATCCTGTTCCGGGCGAGATGTGGGTGCGCGCGCTGGGCGATGATGATGAGGAGATTGAGCCTGCCAAGGTGATTTACCTGGGTCAGGACATCGAGGATTTCATCCGTGTAGCCGCTGAGGACGACCAGACCATCACCTTCGATTTCTGGTGGCGCTACGGCGAGGTGAAGGTGGAGAAGGCTGAGAAGACGGATGACGGATTCGTATGCCGCAAGGATGATTTCGGCGATGACGGACTGGCTGTTACCCTGATTCCTGAGGACGGCGGCAATCCGGTTGTCCTCCGTCTTCAGATTCCTTATATCGGTTTCTCGCTCTACGATGCCGAGGGCAACAAGGTGCATGGCGAGCTGAGCATTCCGCAGGATAAGGTAGATGACTACACCTACGAATTTGTGGGCGATGACAACAACGACCGTTTCACCCTTCAGCTCGACAGCAACAGGCTGGTTTACATGTGTGTATTGCGCCATGAGGACCATCAGCTGGTGGTTCGCAACCAGCGCGACCGTCTTTCGGTAGTAGATCAGATTCCTACCGAGGGCAAGCTTTCTGAGTTGCTGATGAACACGAATTCTGCGCTCATCAAGAACAGAAATCACCGTTGGCGCATTCAGATTGAGGGCACCACGCTGTCTCACGAGGTTGAGTTGAATGTAGATGCGGCATCTCTGGTAGCTTTTGCTGAGGAGCAGATGCAGAAGGGCATGGAGATTGACGAGCTGGGGCAGCATCTGATGGCACTGGAGCAGAAGTATCATTTCCAGTGGTTCTGGCTGAGTGAGGACGACTGGAGTCATGACAATCCGGTGTTCGACATGTTCATGAAGCAGCTTTGTGCTTTTTCGTATGTCAGTCAGAATCCTGTTCAGGCAGATGCGTTGATGGCAAGGAACTACAAGCGTAAGATTCGCCGTTACAGCAGTATGCTGAAGGCTCACAAGCGTGGCGAGTTGAATCTTTTTGAGGAGAGTGATGAGGTGCGAGCCGAGTATCTCCGCATCTTCCAGGGTTTCCACCAGCCTTTCGTAGAGGCCTTTGAGAAGAAGGAAGAGGAATAATCTTTAAAGTTTTATCCCTCACATCCCTCACTTTTTCTCTTCTTAAAACACTAATCACTTGATAATAAAGGAATTATCCATTTAGGAAAGCGTGATGGATGGATAAAATGTTTACAATATCCATCACGCTATCCATCACTAATAGCCTTCATCTATCACGTTTTTCAGCTTATCTTCTTGCAAAAAGCAAGAAGATCTTTGCAGAATATGGTTATGGGACCTGGCGAAAACGGACCACACGTTGTGCTGCGCTGGCTCACGGATATTACAGCGTCGGGTTACAGATATTACAGCGTCGGGTTACAGATATTACTGCGTCGGGATACAGATATTACTGCGTCGGGATACAGATATTACTGCGTCGGGATACGGATATTACTGCGTCGGGGTACGGATATTACTGCGTCGGGGTACGGATATTACTGCGTCGGCTAGCGCAGACGTATCCGTAGGCTTATTGAGACGGCTGAATCAGCTAACTGAGACGGCTGAATTCGCTGACAGAACTACTTGAGTTAGCAAACTGAACTACTTGAATAGCCCGACCGGGATAAAAACAAAGCGGGCGGACCTCTTCTCACGAAGAAGGCCGCCCTGTTTCATAATTAAACTTTGTTTTGCATTAAAGAAATGCAATGCTTGAGCAAAAATATTTTTATTTCTCTATCAGTCCCTCTACATACTTGCAGAGGATACTGATGCCCTTGAGGTTTTCGCCACCCTGCGGAATGATGATGTCAGCATAGCGCTTGGTGGGTTCGATAAACTGCTCGTGCATCGGCTTCAGGACCTTGAGGTATCGGTCTACCACCATCGATACGGTGCGACCCCTGTCGATGGTATCACGCTGAATGTTGCGTATCAGGCGCTCATCAGCATCGGTATCCACGAACACCTTCAGGTCCATCAGGTCTCTCAACTTCTTGTCCACCAGCGTCATGATGCCTTCGATGATCACAACCGGTTTGGGGTCAACGTGAACAGTTTCCGGTTCACGGTTGCATTTGATATAACTATAGGTGGGTTGCTCTATCGCCTTGCCAGCACGCAGATCAGCGAGCTGCTGGTGCAAAAGCTTCCAATCGAATGCCGACGGGTGGTCGAAGTTGATCCGATGACGTTCTTCCTCGGTCATCTGCGAGGTATCGTTATAATATGAATCGAGGGGCACCACAGCCACATAATGAGGCGGCAGCACTTCTACGAGTTTCTTCACCACAGTAGTCTTGCCGGAGCCTGTGCCTCCCGCAATGCCAATAACGGTCACTTTATCTTTCATATTCTTTCTATAAGATTTCATCAAACATCTTGCGGTAGAATTCAGCCTTCTTCTCCACTGCCATAGGATAGGCACGGGAACTAGAGGGCATGCGGTACAGACGGAGTCTGCGGCCCTCGAACTGGAATTCTGCATAGCCTCCCATCTCAGGCTTTTCCTTGATGCCGAAATGTTCTGAAAATACCTTCGTGGCAAGCTGGCCGGCTGTGAGCACCGCCCTGCAATGGGGCAGCTGGCGGAGCATGCCGTCGAGATCGGCGGGCTGCACGATCTGCAGGTCCTTGTCGGATGCCGTATTCTTGGTACGTATCACCTGCTGTGCGGTATCATAGATGGCGACGCCCTTCTCCCCGAGAAATTTCTTAATAGCATCGAGGCGGTAGGTCTTCTTCTCTACATCCACGAAATGGAACTTATCCTGGAAGTAGATAATCCCGAATATCCTCCACATATCATTCTGGAAGTTGGGATAATACCAGGGCATGCACCACCGCTTTTCTGCAGGCGGAAACGTGCCGAGCATCAGCAGCCGCGCATTTTCGGGCAGCCACGGCTCAAAAGGATGATTCTCAACCATTTTCTACTTCTTTTCCTTCACCAGGTACATCACTACCGGCAGGTGATCGCTGTAGCCGTTGAGCCATCTGCCGCCTGCCTTGGTACGCAAAGGAGCACCCTTGTACTGACCTTCCTGCTGGATGAGGTAATCGCGGCGGAAGATGTGGTTCTTCCAGAACTTCAGAGAACTGTAGTCCTTGTTCTTACTATCCCTGTTCAGGAGATTAGGCGTGATGACTATCTGGTCGAAGAGATTCCATGAACCACTGTAGAACAGGGTTCCCTTGCCCTCCTTGGCCAGGATGTTGTACCATGGATTGTACATATCATCGGCACCCACCTCGCTGATTTCAGCCTTCGCCTTCAGCACCTTGTGCATGCTGGCGTTGGTAGGATCATCGTTCATATCACCCATCACGAACACTTTCATCGCTGGGTTCAACTTCAGCAAACTGTCTTTTACAGCCTTGGTCTGGCGTGCTCCGCTCTCGCGATAGAACGAAACGGAGAAACGGCTTGGCCAGTGGCATACGATAACCGCCACATCCTCGCCCGCCAGTTCACCGCGAACGGTGAGGAAACCACGGGTCTTGTAGGCAGAATCCTTGGCGAGTTCCTGTACGTAAGGCACCAATCGGGTGTTCTTCACCGTGAAGAGTGCCGGATTATAGAGCAGCGCACAGTCGATGCCTCGCTTATCGGGACCCTCGATATGGCAGAACTGCATATTTCTTGCCTTGAGAGGCGGCTGTGCGGTGAGATCTTTCAGCACGTTGGCATTCTCAACCTCAGACAGACCGATGAAGGCACAGCCCACGTTAGGCAGCACATCGGTACCCATGTCGGCAAGTGCACGCGACATATTCTTGAGTTTATTGGTATATTTCATACCATTCCATCCCTTAGCAGGGAGATACTCGTAATCATTCTTACCGGCATCATGGCAGGTATCAAAGAGGTTCTCCTGATTGTAGAAACCTACAGCATACACTTGAAACTGCCTGTTGCCTGAAGTCTGCGACTTCTTTTTCTGTGCCGTAGCGCCCAACCCAATCATGAGGAGGGCAGCCAGCAAGAGCAAATGTTTTCTCATACTAATATTAATTATTAATGTATACCTAATTATATATATTCACCTTAACGCGGTGAGGTAACAGGCAGCAAAGATACCTAAAAAACCGGAAATATCTCCATGAAAACGAATATTTTTTCAGATTTCATGCATTTTTAACATAAATAAATTCATTTTTCAAAAAACTTTTTGTTACTTTGCAGCATTAAACACATTGAATCGGAACAGAAGACACAAGACCAGGGACCACGGTAAGTCCCCTTATCGCCTAAACAAGACCTAGCGGGACATATATCATCACTGCTCAAAAAGACTGCTGTTGCCGGTTTATTAATACTTAATACATATAAACTATGCAGAAGAAAGTAAACTTAGCAATGTTAGCGCTCTTCTCGTGTTCATTGGCTATGGCTCAGAACGAAAAGACTGACCAGAACATAGCCCAGGGACTCGACGAAAATGCTTTCACCTTCTCCGAGGCACAGTTGGGCGAGGACGATGACATGTCATCCAATGTCACCATTCTCAATTCTACCAGCAACGTATACGCGAGCCAGGCAGGTTACCTGTTCTCGCCAGCACGTTTCCGCTACCGTGCCTTCAACCAGAAGTACAACGATGTCTATATCAACGGTGCTTCCATGAACGATATGGAGACCGGACAGTTCCGTTTCTCCAATATCGGCGGTTTGAACCGATTCTCCAGAAACGTAGACTTCGCCCTGCCTTTCGAAGCCAACGGCTATTCGATGACGGGCATGGCAGGCTCCAACAACTATGATTTCCGTGCCGGAAGCATGCAGGAAGGCCAGTATGCCAGCGTAGGTGTTGCCAACCGCAACTATACTCTGCGCGGACTCTACTCCTACTCCAGCGGATTCAACGAGAAGGGATGGGCCATTACAGCCGGTCTCACCTACCGCTGGGCTAACCAGGGATACGTAGAGGGAACCATCTACAATGCCCTCTCCTATTTCTTCGGTGTACAGAAGAAGTGGATGAACGGCCACTCGCTGAGCTTCTCCACATGGGGTAACCCGACAGAAAGAAGCACCCAGGGAGCATCTACCGACGAGGCTTACTGGCTGGCAAACGACTACCAGTATAACCCATACTGGGGATACCAGAACGGACACAAGAGAAACTCACGCATAGTGAACGACTTTGCCCCTTCGGCTATCGCTACATGGGACTGGGAAATCAACGACCAGATGAAGCTCACCACATCGGTGTTCGGAAAATACTCTATGTACAAGAGCACCAAGCTCAACTACAACAACGCAGAGAATCCACAGCCAGACTACTGGAAGAACATGCCATCAGCCAGCTACTATGTATGGGGCGACTACAAGAACGGCAACAACATGTATACCTGGGAAAACTGGAACAACGCCGTAAACTACTGGCAGGCAAGCAAGCAGAACCGACAGATTAACTGGAACCGCCTGTACTATGCCAACCAGCAGGCAGCCAAGAACGGACAGGATCTGCTCTACTATGTTCAGGCTAAGCACAACGACAACCTGACCCTGAGCCTGTCGTCCGTTCTGAACACCAAGCTGACCAAGAAATCGAACCTGGCTACGGGTATCATGCTCGGAAAGAGTACCAACCAGCACTATCAGACACTGGAAGACATGCTGGGCGGTGCCATCTTCCACAACATCAACACCTATGCCCTGGGCGATTATCCTAAGACCGACCCACGTGTGCAGTACGACCTGAACACAGCCGGTCCTAACAACACAGGCAAGCTGGTTTACGAGGGCGACAAGTTCGGTTACGACTATCGCATCGACGTGAACAAGGCAAACGCATGGAGCACCTATACAGCCGAATTCTACAACATGAAGGCGATGCTGAGCGGACGTATCGGATATACCGGAATGAACCGCCGAGGCTACATGCGCAACGGTATGGCACCGAACAACAGTCAGGGCAAGAGCGGCACAGCCAACTTCCTGGACGGTGGTGTAAAGGGAAGCCTGAACGTGGATATGGGCAGAGGTCATGCCTTCAGCATCGGAGCCGGATACGAGTTGCGTGCGCCGATGGCAAACACAGCCTTCATTTCGCCTGAAATCAGCAACGACTTCGTGACTAACCTCAAGAACGAGCGCATCTTCAGCTCTGAATTCAGCTACCAGTATCGCAACGCATGGCTGAGTGCCAACGTGAGCGGATACTACAGCCGACTGGAGAACGTTACGGAATGGCAGAACTTCTACAACGATGATGAGAACTCATTCACCTACGTGAGCATGACCGGACTGAAGAAGGAATACTATGGTGTAGAGGTGGGCGCTAAGATCAAGCTCACTTCATGGCTCGACCTGAAGACTCTGGGCGCTATGAGCGAGGCGAAGAACATCAACAATGTAAACGCCGTATACATGCTCTCAAAGAGTGCTGAGGTTTACCAGGACAAGGCTTACGTGATGAATATGCGCGAGAGTGGCACACCGCTCACAGTGGGAAGCATCGGTCTCGATGCCCACGTAAGCGGATGGTTCGTCAACCTCAATGCCAACTACTACGACCGCATCTACCTCTCTTATTCTCCAAGCTACAGATATGAGAAGGTGCTGACCAACCGCCAGGCTGCCCACAAGGCATTCCCTGAAATCTTTGCTCCTACTACTCTCGACGGTATGAGCTGGACTGAGGATGCTGTAGCCCAGGAGAAGGGGCACGGAGGATGGATGGTTGACCTGAGCATAGGCAAGAGCGTGAGACTGAAGAAGGGTTCTCTCAACTTCAACCTCATGATTACCAACCTGCTGAACAACCAGACCATCGTAACAGGCGGATATGAGCAGAACTCACGTTCAAGCTATACACTGGATGCTAACGGCAACGTGAAGAATCCACGCCTCTACCAGTTCTCTAAGAATCCTAAGAAGTATTACACTTGGGGTACCAACGGCATGTTCCAGGTATCTTACAGATTCTAAAGAGCAGTTTCTCTTTAACATAAAGAACAGGGAGCAATCCCGTTTCTCTATAACAATAAAAAGAAAGAACAATGAAAAAGATAAAATTCATAGCATTGGCATTCCTGGCACTGACTCTGGGGTCGTGTATGGGCGACGGTTATGCAGACCCAGACCTGACCGAGAAGGTGCCTGCATCTCCATGGGGCAACAACAGCCTGAGGGAGAAGAATGTGATCAGCATAGCAGATTTGAAGACCCAGTTTGCTACGATTATCAACAGCGACAATGGCTACAAGCTGATTGAGAAGGACATGATGATCAAGGCGGTAGTGACGGGCAATGATGTCAGTGGCAATATCTACAACCAGGTGAGCGTACAGGATGCATCCGGCGCAATCATCATTGCCATCAACGGAAGTGGCCTGTCAGGTTATCTTCCTGTTGGTCAGGAGATTCTCGTAAACCTGAAGGGTCTCTATATCGGAAGTTACAAGAAGTTGCCTCAGATTGGCGGTGTGAATACCAAGCTCTCAGACGGAAGTCTGGGTATGGGAAAGATAGAGCGTGCCATCTGGAACGAGCACTTCAAGATTCTGAACCCTGGCGAGGCTGATGCAAGCACGGTAGTGCCAGAGGAGTTTGACCTGACAAAGCTTACTGATGCAGCCTATATGGAGGCTAGCGTGTGCAAGTTGATGACCCTGAAGAAAGTGAAGTTTGCTTCTGCCAACGGTACAAACGTATGGGCACCAGATGATACCAATACGAGTCTGGAACTGATTGATGCAGAAACGGGCAAGAAGATCAGCAGCAGCAATCTGGTAGTGCGCAACTCAGGTTATTCTAAGTTTGCCAACGAGGTGGTTCCACAGGGTGTATTCAATATCACCGGTATCTTCACCCGTTACAATAACACCTGGCAGATTGTGATTCGCAGCACGGATGATCTGAAGGCATCAGAAACAGGCGGTACATTGGAGAAGCCTTACACTGTGGCTCAGGCACTGGAGAAGATCAATGCCGGTACAGCAGGCGATGCTAAGGTTTATGCTACCGGTATCATCGTAAAGGTGAAAGATGTAGATACTGGCACGTATGGTAACGGTACATTCGTTATCTCTGACGACGGTAAGGATACAGAAGGCAAGACTCTCGAGGTATTCCGTTGCTTCAACATCGATGGTGCAAAGTGGACAGAGGAAACCAAGGGTATCCTTGTACCAGGCAAGAAGGTGGTTGTATCAGGCACCCTGCTTGATTATAACGGCACCAAAGAGATCAAGGGTGGCAATCTCATCTCTATCAAGTAATTACTGATTATCAAAATAGTAACAATATTTAAAAAGACAATAATATGAAAAAGTATATATTTTCAGTTTTGATGGCGGCTATGGCAGCCTTCACATTCATTAGCTGTGAGGACGTACCAGAGCCTTATACACTGCCTACTCAGCCTGGTGCTCCAACCACTCCTGAGGTGGCAACACAGGGTACAGAAGCCAGCCCTTATACTGTGACTGACGCTAAGACAGTTAAGACAGGCACCGGCAAATATATTAAGGGTTACATTGTAGGTTATGTACCAGACAAGGCACTCAATGAGGCTATCTTCGGTGATGCATCAAGTGCAGAGACAGCTCCAACAAACATTCTGCTCGCTGCCAAGGCTGACGAGAAAGAGGTTAACAACTGTATGCCTATCCAGTTGCCAGCCGGCGATCTCCGCACTGCTCTCAACCTGAAGGATAACCCAGGTAATCTGAAGAAAGAACTCATCATCTGCGGTAATATCGAAACCTATTTCGGAGCTACCGGTTTGAAATCTGCAACATACGCTAAGATTAACGGTAAGGAGATTGGTAAGAAGCCAGGAGATACTACCCCAGGCACAGATTTGAAGGGAGAAGCTAAGGGAGATGGTTCTGAGGCAAACCCATTCAACAGTGTAGCTGCCCAGAAATATACTGCAGCCCTGGAGGCTGGTAAGGCTACCGACAAGGAGTTCTACATCAAGGGTAAGGTACAGAGCATCAAGGAGCAGTTCTCTGCATCCTACGGCAACGGATCATTCTATATTGCCGATGATGCCAACAGCACCCAGTTCTACATCTTCCGCATCTACTACTTCGGTGGCGAGAAGTGGAAGGAAGGCGATATGACACTGAAGGAAGGCGACGAGATTGTGGTTTGCGCTAAGCTCATCAACTACATGGGCAACACCCCAGAGACCAACCAGGGCGGTAAACTCATTTCTGTAAACGGTAAGACCAGCGCTGGCGGTGGTGAGGTTAAACCAGACCCAACACCAGATACACCAGCTACTGGCGATGCCATGAACATCAGCTCTATCGTAAGTGGCAAGACCAGCTCAGAAGATTTGCCTGAGAACGCTTATGGTTCACAAGTAGCAGCCACAGAAAGCACTTGGTATTCTTGGAAATTCGACAACATCGCTTATAGCGGTGCTCGCATCTGCAAAGCCAACGGCGATTTCACTGGCACTCTCCAGTTACAAGGCAACGCATCCGATGCAGCCAAGCAGGGATTCCTCTTCAACAGCACAGCGTTCAGCAAGGATATCAAGAGCATCACCATCGTGGTAAAGGGACTGAGCAAGTATGACACGCCTACAGTATTCGGTGTATACCATGGTTCTTCTGCCCATCCTACGACAGATGCTATCAAGGGTTCTTACACCAAAGAGACAGGCAGCACCCTCAATTCGTTCACTTTTACCTACGACTTCAGCAGCGTAAGCAGCAAGTACTTTACCATCTGGAACAATGCTGTTGGTGCTCTCTACATCGAGAAGATCATCATCACATTGAAGTAATTCCCCTAGTAGATATTATATATTAGAGAAAAATACCAATCCCCATCGTCCTCTACACAAACAGAGGCGATGGGGATTTCTTTTCATCCATTAAAAACATAGGTGTCAGGAGGGAACGCGAACCTACGTATTATGCTCATTTCTAAAATATTTCTTAAAAAGAAGAAGAAATATTTGGTGGTTTCAGGAAAAAAGCGTAACTTTGCAGCCTGAAATTGATAACAGGCTATAATGGGCATGCCCCGATAAGGGACACGAAATGATGCAACAAGCATCCCCATGACGTCTAATTTTAATAACCCAATAAAAATAAAAAAGAAAAATGAAAAAAGGTATTCATCCAGAGAATTATCGTCCTGTAGTATTCAAGGATATGTCTAACGGCGATATGTTCCTCTCTCAGTCTACATGCAAGACTAACGACACTGTTGAGTTCGAAGGCGAGACTTATCCAGTTGTTAAGATTGAAATCTCTAGCACATCTCACCCATTCTACACAGGTAAGAGCAAGCTCGTTGATACAGCGGGTCGCGTAGACCGCTTCATGAACCGTTACGGCAAATTGAAGAAGTAATAATATACCTTTTTTATAAGGATATATTTATTATCGCAAAGATACTGAGTGCATTCCAGCGTAGTTGCATATACGTAGGAATGCACTTTTTTTCTCTATTCTATCCTCATGCAATCGATTTCTACATAATTATATAGAAAGTACTTAATCTTTAACTTCAAAACATTATCGAGAATTATGAAGCATACTAAGTTTTTTATCTTCGCACTCGTTGCTGCGATGACGTTCTCTGCTTGTGGTACTGATGATTCGCTGCAGTTCTATTTTCCAGATAACGGCGGTACTACTGGTGGCGAATCAACCGACAAGAACAATACAAACAAGAATGTGGCTACTGCCAACATGCAAGAAGTGGTAAGAAACGCTATCAGTGGTTTGGAATTTCCTAAACTCAAAAACAATGGTACCAGCTATGCAATCGTTCACATAGATAAAACCACAGGTATGTTGAACTATTCTACAGAATGGGACGACAACATGAAGAGCCAGAGATGGAGCTGCTATACTTTCCATACAGGAAACAATAAAACCAACGTTGATAGACCTAAAGATGATTATCCATCTGATACAGATTTAAAGTCTCTATATGGAGTGGTAGACTTCACTTATGATCCATATACTGGCAATGGAAGATATGATCATGGACACATCTGCCCATCAGGCGACAGAAGACTAAACAGTACCCAGGAAAGACAGACAGACTTTCTGACCAACATGCAACCACAATATGCCAAATTCAACCAGAACGGAACATGGATACAAATGGAGAACGCCTTGAGGAAAAAAGCCAATGCTATAATAAATGACAAGGATACTCTATTTGTTGTAAAAGGCGGTACTATAGACAGTCCTGAAAACATTATTGAATATATCAACGGAAGACAAACGGTCTATACTGCAACAACAGGTTACATCCCAGTACCAAAGTATTTCTTTGTAGCAATATTGGAAAAAGCGTTTGATACGGAAAGTAACAAGCACAAATACAGTGCTTTCGGCTACTGGTTCCCTCACGAGGACAAGGCATTTAAAAAGGGCGATAAGCTCGGCAACTATATCGTAAACATCAAGACGCTGGAAGACAAAACCGGCATCGACTTCTTCTGTAATCTCCCTGATGGAATCGAGAAGGAAGTGGAAAACGTAGATGCAGAAATCATCAAGAATCTGGGGTTTTAAATAAAAGGCTATATACAAACAAAGAAGAGGGTGTGTCATAAGTCTGGATAATAGTTGGCGCATAACAGTTGACCAACGCATGCACATCAGCTGTTGTGCATGCGCATATCAGCTGTTATGCAAGCGCACAACAGCTGTTGTGCGGCCGAAGATACTGACTGTCTCAATAACATATCCTATCTCTTCCAACAACATATCCTATCTCATCCAACAACAAGAAGAGGGTGAATCATAAACTTATGACACACCCTCTTTCTTTTGTTTATATCATCATCTTCTTGGCAACTTCTTGATTGCATGTGGCATGAATACCCTGCCGGTAGCCTTACCGAAGCTAGGAGCTACGGAATCGGTTGCAGCAGAACGGGTCTTCTTACGGGCTCCACTCGGATTGTAGCGCACTAAATCGATTTGCATTACATCACCCTTAGCCTTACCTGTTCCTATCATATAACCATAGAACACATCCTGGCCCCTTTCATCACCCAGATAGAAACCATACTGCTTAGCACCTGCATCCATCACATAGGTAGCACCAGAATCATTATAACGGATATAAATATCACCATTCTTATCGATGTACCAGGTAAACTTCAGAGTCTGGGATTCATTGCTTCCATCATCGGCATAATCCACTTCTACACCATTGCCACTGAGCGAGTTAACCTTATCACCCGCCTGATAGAACGTCATCTCGGCATTGAAACTGTAGTTATTGCGAGACTGACCGTCCTCTGCAAGTTCAGAGAGCATCACAGAGCCTCTCCAGTCGCCAGTAAGAGTCTGAGCCTCCGACAGCAGGTAATCATCCTGAGAGCCGTTAGAACCATTGTTCCAGTCGCCCTGGTTCTATCCCCAGCCACCATGATTATAGTCATCATACCAGTAATAATCATCATGCCAATAATAATCATCATCACATGAGGTGAATGAGAAAGATGCAACAGCTATCGCCATCCACATCCATATCCGATTAAACTTTTTCATATCTTGTTTCCTTTCTTCAAACTAAATTCCTTATTGCCTTACTTCACTACAAAACGGCGAACAGGCTTCTGATTATCATCTGCCACCTTAACATACTCTACAGAATCCTTAGCTCCGCGAGAAACAATCTGGGTGTTCTCCAAGCCCGAATGCTGCTTGCTGTAGCCCCAACCGTCATCGTAACCCCAGTCATAATCATCGCGCCAGTTGTAAGAATCGCGATAAAGTTCGAAATAAGCACGGTTGCCGTTATCAGCCTCTACATATCCAGAGAACTTGCGGTCGCCCAGAGCATAATCGTAAATCACAACATCGCTACCCTCATCAAGAAGAGTGATATAGATGTTTCTGTTGCGTACTGTCCAGGTAATACGGTTTGCTATATAATTGTTGCCATGCCAGTAATTTCTATCAAAGTAATCGATCCAATAGCCTGTACCGGAATAGAAACCATCATTCTGGTCGAATCGGATTACCGAGTAGAGGGCATTGTGATTACCATATTCTACCAACATATTACCCTTCCATGTACCATCGAGGGTGTATGCAATATCAGAATCATCATCACATGAGGTGAATGAGATACTCATCAAAGCTATGAAAGCCATTGTGAGAAGAGTAGTAAACTTTTTCATATCAATTTATCAGTTAAGTTATTTATATTCTTATATCTTCTAATTATTGAGCTCTTGAAGAACAGCATTCTTTCTTGAACTCGATGCAAAGGTAGTGGATTTCTCGTCTGCATCAAAGGGGAAAAGGATACAAACTGAGGGGGAAATCCCTATTCTTTCAAAAACAGCCGCCTTTTTGATGATATTTCTCTCGGTTTTGATGGTGTTTCTTTCGGTTTTGATGATATTTCTTTCTCTGTATCAAAGATTTAACACCTTCTTAACACATTGTATCGATAATTTTCGTATCTTTGCATCATAAATAAGTAATTATTCAAAGAACATGCTTTTAGCACAAAGCAAATTCTAAGAATCAACTCAACAAAATGAGTTTCAACAGTTTATTAATTATACGTTAAACCTTTAAAATTATTAAGTTATGAACAAATTTTTACGCTATTCATTATCATTGGTTCTGGCGTTCGTAGCTAGCGTTACGTTTGCAGGAACAACTCCTTACAAAGTATTGACTTTCCCTGACGAAGGTTCTGAAGGCAAGGCTGTCAGTAGTTATACCGCAACCTGGAAGGCTACAATAGGAGAAGATATCTGGACTATTGCAAATTTCAACACAAACAAGTGGAATAATTGGAAATACATCAGATGCGGAAGGAGAAATGTCGCTTCTGTAGCTTCAATCACTTCACCTGCCATTGATCAGCCTATCAGCAATATTGTCCTGACCATCGACAATATAACTAAAAGTAGCATTAATTCTATCAAGTTGCAGGTAGCAACTGATGCTGACTGTAACAATGTAACTGAAGAAATCTCTGCCAAGATTGAAGATGGAGACCTGATTTTCAAGCCAACTAAGTCTGCTGCAAACAATTACTATAAGTTTGTCTTTGACTGCCAGGCTGGATCAAAAAATGGTTTGATTCAGGTTTCTAAGATTGCATACTATAAGGTAGGCGATACTCCTGAAATCGTAGACATCACAAACACTGCAGAAACTGCTTATACCATTGCCAAGGCTAAGGAACTGATTGATGCAGGTAAAGGCTTGAGCGAAAGTGTATATGTTAAGGGTATTGTATCTCAGGCTAGTGAAAGCTTAAATGATACATACGGTAGCCTTTCTTACTACATTTCTGACGATGGTAAAACAGAAAATGAATTGCAGGTTTACGGAGGTCTTTCTTTCGATGGTAAGAAATTCACTTCTGTAGATGACATCAAGGTGGGTGACGTAGTTGTTGTTTATGGTAAGCTTAAGAAGTATAACACTACTTATGAGCTTGATTCAAACAACATTCTCATATCTCTGAATGGCACAACTACCGGCATCACTAACATAACAACAGATGAAGCTGCAAAGAACGCTCCTGTTTACAACCTCGCAGGCCAGAAGGTAACCAAGGCTTACAAGGGTGTAGTCATCAAGAACGGAAAGAAGATGATTCAGAAGTAATCAAATTCAAAACAACATATCCCTACTACTCCCCCGATATTCATTTATCGGGGGAGTTTTTTGTTAGGCATAACATAAGAAGGAACCACCAGCAAATCAAACAAATATTACCCCTATAACATGAAAAGTGGAATAATTTAATGCAATAACATAAAAAAACACACCTAAAACTACGATATCTCATTTATTTTCACTACCTTTGTTGCGATTTTTAAACGTATACGAATAAAAAATGATGAAAAGAAAATTATATATCACCCTATTAGGACTGCTCTCTACTATCATGACAGTAGCTGTACCTTACTGCGATGTGAGAAAATTCTCTATCACAGACGGACTCGCTGCCAATACCATCTCAGACCTGAAACAAGGTAAAGACAACCTCATGTGGTTCAGTACATGGAACGGACTGTCGTTCTATGACGGCTACAAGTTTCATACTTTCAGAGACAACCCCGATGATATTGACGTCCTGTCAACCAACCGTATACTGAAAATAGAACCATCCTATACCAACAACGTATGGTGTATCACATACGACCAGCAGCTCTACATATACGATACCCATTTATGCCAGTTTAGACCATTGGGAAAAAGAATAAACGAAATGTTCAATATAGACCTGCGCGTGAGCCGGGTATACCAAATGAAAAACGGAGCTACATGGATTACAGCTGAAAATGGAATAACTGTTAGAACAACAGGAGATTCTTATGACAAGCTTAACATAGAACTCATCAAAGTAGGAGAAAAGGGACTCGGAAGCGGAAATATATGGTACATCCACCAGGATACACACGGAAGAGAATGGGTGCTTACCGACAAAGGCGCATACGTATACAACTCGAAATTCCCAAGCCAGCTGCCTTTCAAATGGATCAGATGGGTGGGAGAAGATGTGTTCCTGGCTACAGAAGACGGTAAACTGGCTAAATATGACCTGCAGAACCGACTCACCATGATACCGATGCCGGAAGGCGTAACCCGTATCAACGAACTGAAAAATACAGGTTACCAGCTCCTGCTGGCAACCAACCTGGGTGTAGTAATCTACAACCCGCGCACCTTCAAGTTTGAAATCATCAACGTACAGAGCCCGAGTCAGCCTCTGGCAGAGGTAAAGAAGATTTATACCGATGATTTCGGTATGGTATGGGCATTCACTGACGGCATGGGAGTAACCCTCGTCAATCCGAAGACCGGACAGACACAGTGGCTCTTTGCCGATCAGGCCGACCCGATGGACCGCACAACCTGCGAAAGCAATTTCATCACACAAGATGAACACAAGACCCTCTGGGTAGTGCCAAGGGGAGGAACCTTCAGTTATTTTGACCGCAAGGCTGGAAAACTGGTGCCTTATCTGCTGAGAAGCAATTCATCGGGCAACTACCGCATACCGAAGATTACGAAATATGTACTCTCAGACCAGGGAATCCTCTGGCTGACAGGCTCTCACGACCTGACACAGGTAGTCTTCAAATATCACCCTTACATTATCAACAAGCTGGATGTGGGCGAAGACGAAGTGTTCTCGGTGAATGCATCGCCAGACGGACATATCTGGACTGGCTATCACAACGGAGTAATCCAGGTGCTCAACGCATCCTACCAAAGCATCGGATACCTGTCGCCAAGCGGACAGATTGTGCCACAGCAGGTAAACTTCGCCGAGACGGGCATCTTTGCCATCCACTTCGATATCAAGGGAAGAGCCTGGATAGGAACCTTCGGAAATGGTGTCTATCTGATAGATAAAATGCAGGTAAGACACTTTGTTTATGATGCCAACAACCCGTCATCACTGCCGTTCGACAAGATACAAGACATTGTAGCCGACCGCACCGGACGCATCTGGATAGGTACCTATGGAGGTGGACTGGCACTTGTTAACGAGGCGGCAGACGGCAGTATCAGCTTCATCAGTAAACGAAACGGACTGCCTTGGGAGAAACAGCACTACGACCGCATACGCCGCATCTGCTGCACCACTACGGGAACCATTCTCGTAGGAACCACAGACGGTCTCATCACCTTCAGTGATGCCTTTACAAACGCAAGAAAGATCAATTACCACAAGACCTACTACATACCGAACGATACAACAAGTCTGGCTGCAAACGATATGAACTATATCATGGAGCACACCAGCGGCAAGATGTATATATCGCAACAGGGCGGTGTGATGGAAGAGATTGTGAGCAAATCGCTCCTGCAAGAGAACCTGAAGATGAAATACTTCCATGCCATCGATGTTAACGAAGGCATCGTACAGGGCATGGTAGAAGACAACCAGGGAAGAATCTGGGTAATCAGAGAATCAAGTATCGACTGCGTAAACCCGAAAACAGGCCAGTGCAATGTGTTCGGACCTAACGACTTCGACTTCAACATGTCGTTCTCGCAAAGCCGTCCTTACCACGATCCGGCAAGCAACAACATATCGGTAGGTACCCCTATGGGACTGATTACCTTTAATCCGGCTACGCTGAAGAAGAGCAACTATCAGCCTAAAGTCATCTTCTGTTCCCTCCACTATAGCGGAGAGAAAGAGTCGGAACCTATCCTGCACAAGGATAAAGTGGTGATTCCTGCCAACAAACGAAATCTGACCATCACCTTCGCATCACTCGACTATCAGCGCAAGTATCAGACCAGATATCTCTATCGCATAGATGGTTTTACAGCTCCAGGCGTGTGGATATCAAACGGAAGCAGCAATACCATCGGCTTCAACCGTATCAGTCATGGCGATTACGTACTCAAGGTGAGAGCCACCAACTCTCACGGTGTATGGAGCAAGTATGTGGCAGAACTGCCTATCGAAGTGCGCCCTACCTTCTTGGAAAGCATCTGGGGCAAGTTTCTGATGCTGATTCTGCTCTTCGGTATCGTAGGCGCAATCTTCTATACCTACAACCAGCGCCAACGCGAGAACGTAACCCACGAGATGAGCGTGCTGAAGAACGAATTCTACAACGAAGCTGCCAACCATCTGAGAACCCCACTAACGCTCATCGGAGCCCCGGTAAAAACCATTCTGGATACCGAGCCGGGTATCACCCGAAAGGGCAAGGAACTGCTGAGAATGGTAGCAGACAATGCTAACGAGATGCTGGTAATGCTGGACAAGGTTCAGAGATATGGCAACAAGGCAGACTTCCGTACGAACAGCGGTCTGAGCGAGGAAGATTACGACCTGGCAGAAAGGGAGATAGAGAACGGACAGATTGACGACCGCAATGCATCCGACTATCTGGAAGAAGTAAATAAACAGAAAGAAGAAAAGGATGAAGAGGCTGAACGACTGGAAGAAATGGGAAAGGAACAGAAAGAAGCACAGGGAGAAACGGAACACAAAGACCAGACTGTACTGGTAGTTGAAGACAATGCCGACCTGCGCAAGTTCCTCTACAGTATCCTCTCGCCTACCTATAACGTGCTGCTCGCAGAGAACGGAAAGGCTGGCTTGGTGATGGCGCGCAAGGAGATGCCTGACTTTATTCTTACAGACGTTACCATGCCTGTGATGGATGGTTTGTCGATGATTCACGAGATCAAGCAGGATACCACCCTCAACAACATCCCAGTGATTATTCTCTCGGCCAAGGCAAGCGTAAAAGATCAGCAGCGAGGCTTTGATGAAGGTATTGTTGCCTATATCACCAAGCCATTCTCTACCACTTATCTGCTCGGCCAAATAAAGGCTATCCTCACCCAGCGCCGCAATATTCAGATGGATGTCATCAGAAAACTGAAGGAAACTGGCGATAAAGATGCCATAGCAGCCCTGCGAATACTGCCTGCAGCAGCTCCTCTGCCTGCTCTTAACCAGGCTGAAACTAGTGCCGAGAACGAAGCGGTTGACCCAAGCAGCGAGCTGGCATTTATGGCGGCACAGATTCAAGACAGAACCATGATGCGTGTCTTCAGGTTTGTTGTTGAAAATGCAGGCAACCCGGGACTCAAGATTGATGACATCTCGAACGAAATCGGTATGAGCCGAAGCGTACTATATAATAAGGTGAAAGCAACAACCGGAATGACACCGGTAGACTTCGTTCGCCATATACGTATCAAGAAGGCATGCGAGATGTTGCGCAATACAGACGATACACTGACCAGTATCGCCTTCGCAGTAGGTTTCACCGACCCTAAGTATTTCTCGAAAGTATTCAAGAAAGAAACGGGTATCGTACCTACTGAATACCGAAACAGAACGCAGGGATAGCCCGCATAATTACAGATGAAAGCAGTCATCATTACTGATGGCTGCTTTTATCTGTATTGACAAAAAAGTAATACATATTACAGAACATATCTTCAGTTGTTGCCGGGCACAGCCTTCTTCGTTATCGTACACAGCAAAACGTTCAAGCAAGGAAAAAAGCAGAATAGTCATAAAATTGAGCCGTTTTGCTGTGTTTTTTGACCGAATATTGCAAAAAAATACAAAAATGGGGGGGTATTTGATTAATTTTCCCTTTTTACTGCAAAAAAAACTGAGAAAAAGTTTGGTGTTATAAGAAAATGTAGTACCTTTGCAACAAGTTCTTAGAAAAGTTAAATGATAGATTAATCGTAAACCTCTTTTTCTTTGTTTTTTTGAGGAAAAAGAGGTAAAGAAAAAGGAATGCAGGGTTTGTGAAAATCCTGCATTTTTTATTTTTATGCTGTTTCATACTGATATTGTGTAGTTATATCGTCTACATATTTTATTCTTCTATATTCTATATCTAACCGATATCTATACTCAGGTATATGGTATCTGTTTACCTAGATATACAATATCTATCTACATTATATATATTACGCTTATTCCTTCATCTATGATTTTGTTCGATTTTTAGAATTTTTAAAAAAACTCTTGAAGTATTCTTAGAGAAAAGTAGTATCTTTGCACTCTAGATCATATAAGTTGAGATCGGAAATATAGATAACACATACATAAAGATAAAAAAAATGAGAACTGTTTACGAATTTTCTGTTAAAGACAGAAAGGGAAAGGATGTTTCCCTCAAGGAGTATGCCAACGAAGTGCTGCTCATCGTTAACACCGCTACAAAGTGTGGTTTCACCCCTCAGTATGAGGAACTGGAGAAACTTTATGAGACCTATCATTCTCAAGGTTTCGAAATACTTGATTTTCCTTGCAACCAGTTTGGTCAGCAAGCCCCTGGTACAGATGAAAGCATTCATCAGTTCTGCAAGCTTACATACGGCACAGAGTTCCAGCGCTACAAGAAGATCAAGGTAAACGGAGACGATGCTGCCCCTCTCTTCAAATTTCTGAAAGAATGTAAGGGCTTTGCTGGTTGGGACGAGAGCCACCCTCTCTACCCTGTTCTCGACAAGATGTTGAGCGAGGCTGATCCTAACTACAAGGAGAGTGCCGATATCAAGTGGAACTTCACCAAGTTCCTCGTTAACAAGAAGGGTCAGGTTGTAGCCCGCTTCGAGCCTACCACAAGCTTCGATGTCATCGCCAAGGCTATCGAAGAGTGGTTGAACTTCTAATGAAAGATAGAAGTCTCGAACAGAGAATAGAATTTCTAAATAAAAGAGAATAGAATCTCTAAATAAAAAGCCAGGTTGCTTTTCGCAGCCTGGCTTCTTTTATAATGTGATATTGTTATTTCAATATATCTCAAAGAATAATTGTCAACTGTTTGCTATAAACTATAAACTATTAACTGTTAACCGAAAATTAGTCAACCTTTGGCACATCCTTGAGGAACTGCTGGATTTCTTCATCACTCACAGAATAATCGTGCAAATCGCCATTGATAAAGCTATCGTAAGACGGCATATCGATAAGTCCATGACCTGAGAGACAGAACAGGATAACCTTCTCCTTGCCCTCTTCCTTAGCCTTCAGAGCCTCACGTATAGTAGCTGCAATCGCATGACAGCTCTCTGGAGCAGGAATGATACCCTCGGTCTGTGCAAAGAGCATACCCGCCTTGAATGACTCCAGCTGAGGGATATCTACACCATGCAGGTAACCATCCTTCAGAAGCTGGGAGATAATCATGCCTGCACCATGATAACGGAGACCACCTGCATGAATGTTGGCTGGCTTGAAATCATGCCCCAAAGTATACATTGGCAGCAATGGAGTATAACCTGCCTCATCACCGAAATCATACTCAAACTTACCGCGAGTCAGCTTAGGACAGCTCTCCGGCTCTGCAGCTATAAACTCAGTATGGCGCTCGCCTGTGAAGTTGTGACGGAGGAATGGGAAGGCAATACCACCAAAGTTACTACCACCACCGAAACAAGCAATCACCTGATCAGGATACTCACCTGCCATCGCCATCTGTTTCTCTGCCTCTAGACCGATGATGGTCTGGTGAAGTGCCACATGATTGAGCACGGAACCCAGTGTATACTTACAGCCTGGTGTTGTGGTAGCCAGCTCAACAGCCTCACTGATGGCAGTACCGAGCGAACCAGGATGATGAGGATCACGTGTGATGATATTCTTACCGGCACGTGTACTCATGGAAGGAGAACCCTCTACAGTGGCTCCAAACGTACGCATGATGCTGGAACGGTATGGTTTCTGCTGCATGGTAATCTTTACCTGATAAACTGCTGCCTCCAGACCGTAGAGTTTTGCTGCATAAGAGAGGGCTGCACCCCACTGTCCTGCACCAGTCTCTGTAGTGACATTGGTATCACCCTCCTGCTTACAGTAGTAGCACTGAGGAATGGCTGAATTGATTTTATGAGAGCCTAACGGGTTGGTACTCTCATTCTTGAAATAGATATGCGCCGGAGTACCGAGTGCCTCCTCAAGGGCGTAAGCACGTACAAGAGGGGTTGAACGATAGAAGGTGTACTTCTCCAGCACATCTTCCGGAATATCAATCCAAGCGTGCTCTGTATCAAGTTCCTGCTTTGAGCACTCCTTATTAAATACGTGTGACAAATCATCAGCATTCATTGGCTGGTGTGTCTGAGGGTTCAACGGTGGCAATGGCTTGTTAGGCATATCTGCCTGAATGTTGTACCACTGAGTAGGAAG
>ERZ773181.650-NODE-650-length-35396-cov-7.438160_pt1 | contig 35396 bp, 35 predicted proteins | sample MGYA00581001_ERZ773181 | MGnify/ENA primary metagenome ERZ773181 (study PRJEB29015, sample SAMEA2737780) | human gut metagenome | biome: human gut; feature: human-associated habitat; material: faeces | place: China | collected 2012 ...
AATTCTACTTTCTTCTGCGATACGCCGCGAAAGCCAGTGCCAAGGCACCGAAAATTGCCGCATATGTGGCGGGTTCGGGAACCGATGTTATACCTATTAGATTACCATTAATATCATATGAAAATACAACATCATCGTAAAGATTTCCGCTTGAATCTGAAACAGAAATAGTTGTAGATTCCGCAGAGAAAACTATTGTATCACCATCAGATGTTTTAAAAATTTCTGAAAACTCCAATGGGGCTAAATCATCAATTATTATATTCAGATTTTTAATTGAAAGCTCGCTGGCAGAGGATACTTCAATTTGAGCCGATCTTGAAACACTCAAATTAGATACGTTTAACGAATCGACCTTTACTTTTGTACCATCTATCAAAGAAAGCTTGTTTGTATCTTCAACAATAAGAGATGTTCCATTAAATACCGTATTCCCAGAGAAAACAACATCAGCTATATTTAGCGTGACGCCATCGTTGCCAAATCTCCCGCCATCTATAAGAACTTCGTCATTCGCAGTAAACACCACATTGTTCAGGTTCATTTCGCCGCTAATTTTATGAGTGTATGGAGTCGAAGTCCCGCTTAGTGTTAGAGAGCCACCATTCATATTAAACTGTCCGTATGCGTACAAATTGAGATAGGTTGTAGTGACTTCGGCATTTGTTGCTGAAAAAATACCTGAGATAGTAGTTGTACCGCTCATATTAAGCTTCACTCCGTCCCTAAGCGTCAAACTGGAATTAAGGGACTTGTCAGGTCCTGATCCGTATTCATGGTCTCCATACACATAGAGGGTCGTAAAATAGAACTCTCCTGTTTGACCTGCTTCAGAACCTTTTGAAAAAATAACGTCAACAGGAGTTCTCTCTCCGTTCCAATAAGCGTTTTCAATCGTGGCGTTCTGTCGGCTTGAATCGGACCCGAAAGAAAAGTGTATGTTTTCTCCGTATGTGGATGTTGTATTATTCTGTCCTATAGTATAGGTTCGGGCATGAACAGACATTGACGCAAAAGTTGCAATAAACAAAATAGGGAACAGCTTACTTCTCATAATATCACTCATTTTCATATATACTTTATATTATCTGTACCCTATCCTCCTACACACATCGAAGTCAAGAACTTTTTTATGGGCTCTTTTAGAGGCGTTTATGTGCTTCTACTGGCGTGTTTGTTGGACGGTTAGACTAATTTGATGTTCCGCTTTTTTTGACATTCTGTATTTCTTGTATGACGCTATACATTGACATAGAGAATAAGAAGCTTGTCCAAAGTATTACCTCAGACCGTTCGGTTTCTACTCCTGTCTTTATGCAGGGAGACAACGAACCACTGGAAATCTTCTTATTGGAAAAAGGCGAGGACACAATATTTAGCCCAAAGGCCTTGACTGTCGGGAACGACTTCTTGCGGGTGGCCATTGCAAGATTTAAGGGCTATCCAAAATCTTTGACCTATGCAAGCGGCTATACGCTCAATCCTAATGGCGGGGCGGAAGTTTTGTTGCCCCTTAACACAAAGGACATTGAAATAGCCCTCCAAGAACAGGAATATATTTCCGCTTTTTTGGAGGTGGAATATTCCAATACTGGCGGCAAGGTTATCACCGTATTGCAGACTGCTTGCAGAGTAAAAAATGACCTAATCGACAATGCTCCGACAGTTGAACTCCAAGAGCAGTTTTACGACAAAGTCTATGTTGACGAGGTGTTTTCAAAGAAGTCCGCAAACCTTTCAGACTTGGCAGACAAAGCGGCTTCGCGCACAAACCTCGGCGTATATTCAAAGTCCGAAACCGATGCTAAAGACGCATTGGCCTTAGAAAAGGCGTCCAATCTTTCGGACCTTGCTAATAAAGAAACCGCAAGAAGCAATCTCGGTGTGTATTCAAAATCTGAGGTCGATTCAAAGCACGAGCTCGACCTAAAAAAGGCTGAAAACCTTTCCGATTTAGCTGATACAGAGCAAGCAAGAGCCAATCTCGACGTCCCGCAAGTTTGCGAACTTGTCCCTTTGGGAAGTTCGGGAATAGTCTCTCCGGGGTCTCTCTCAATATCGGGTTCATACGGCTATGGGATAGGTGACGACTTTCCCCAAGGTGAAAAGAAATGGACATTTCTAACTACATACCTTTCGAGAGATAAAGGAGGTACATTATTTTCATCTGTATATACCGATTATAATTACTTTTATCCCTCTATTTCAGCAGACGGGAGCAAATTAGACGCGGGGTATATTTATTCGTACGATAGTGAGACTGGTACCGATAATAGCCGAGAAGTTTTATTCCCTATTTCAAATCCAATTAAATATGGAGATAAAATAGCAATGACTTTGGACGACCGAGATTTCAAGCTCTATAAGGGATTGGAGCTTGTCGCCTCGGGAACAATACCAGACGAATTGTACATATACAGCGCATCGAGCTTCTTATCTTGGAAGGGATTAAAGAAGGATATTGTGTATTCTTGCTCGATGATTTTACCACTCACATCGGCAGAGGGTACTTCGTCCAAGTTGAACTATTCCATAGAAGACTATATGAACGGAGAATATCCGCCCAAGACTATTTTGAGTTCAAGATTTTATGATGTAAAAACGACCTTCCTCTCAACATTCTCATATTCCAATTTGGGAATACAAGGTGTCGGAGGTGCAAGTATAGGCAGTAAGTCAAGCTGCCTAAAAATTTCACTTAAAGTTTTAACTTACAGCTACTCAAGGGAGTACAACCTGCCCGTTAAGTCATTTTCGGCAAGTGGAATAAAGTATCGAATAAAATTTAACGTATATCTGCCGACCAGAAATCCCAATGTCACTAAACTACAATTAAAACTTGGAAGTTATGCCTTAAGCTCAGCAGGTACTATTATATCAAAAACCGATAACATTGATAATAGCGGATATATCCAACCCAAAGATGAGTGGCAGGAAGTAGATGTCACTCTAAGAATGAAATATACGGGTACTCCTAAACTTTGCCTCTTAAAGGGAAGTTCGAGCTATTATAAGATAGAAGAAGAAACTACAGATGCTGTTTATGTAAGAGACATATATGCTTGGGGCATGGAAGGAATAGAAGGTCTCTTTTATGGGAGCACTGAATGTGACTTCTGGATAAACAAGGGAGCTTCAAAATATAACTTAACACACTACAATGGGTATTCATTGCCTTGCGACGGTTCAAAGACTTATCTGCATAAAATTAAAATATCTGCATTTAACAACTCGTATTACGAGTATTTTGATAGCTCTATCGCAGGATTGGCTCTATCGCAAATAATTCTGAAATTCGATGGCAATGTAGCTGATACTTCACAAGAGGAAGATGATAATATCAAGAATATCTTTGTCATGAATATAAACGGCTATGAAGTCTGCCGAGAACAAATACCCGCCGTTAACGCGGGCATGGCTTACAATATCTATCCGCATAAGGGTATTAACAATTATTTTAGCAGTATAGACGTAATGCCTATGTATAGTTGTTCTTGTGGGGGTACGATAGACTTAATCTTTACCAAAACAGACTAAACTCATGAATAAATATATCACTATAGTAGAACTCGGTGAGGACGCCACCGACTTTGCCCAAATTATCGGGATAAGAGGTTTTGAAGCTTCACGATATATATGTGATGCCATAGATCCCGAAGGCAATAGAATTCACGGACAAACCTTCACGCTTCCAAAGAGTATTGAAGGTTTACCGCCCAATAAAGAAGCTATTAAAAGCGATGTGCTTGCCTCTTGGAAATCTGAAGAAGCCAAGCGCAAAAGAACCGAACAAATTGACACGCTGTAGTCTTGTATGGAACTAATAACTTCACTTTGGGATAGCGGTATTTTAGGCGGAATTGCAACTATGATTGTAACGATTGTCGGGCAGTTATCCGCATTGAATACCCAAAAGTTTACAGCGGTTTTAGAAACGTTACAAAAACAACAGACTGCCGATGTAGCCGCTCACGATGCCGCTTTTACTCGTAGCGGAGACGGAGGCGTATTTGTAAGACGAACTATGCTTTTTATGGCCTTTGCCATACTTGGTTTATGCCCGTTTATATTCGCCTTCTTTGAGGATATACCAGTGGCTGTCGAAACTCTCGAACAGAGCGGCGGCTGGCTCTGGGGATTGATTCCAGAAAAGGAAAGCTTTGCGGTGGCGTATGTGAAAGGATTTTACCTCGCCGACGTCTGGAAGGAGCTTATGGCAAACCTCATATCGGCGTACATTGGAGCGGGTATCACTCGAAAGGCTTTTAGCATTGGGAGATGAGCGAGGAGTCTAAAGAGCTTGAACTTGTCGAGAAACGCCTTGATGTCCTTGAAAGAACCTTGTTTGGCAATGGACATAAAGGACTAAAGGCGGAACTCGTGGAACTCAAAACCCAAATCGAAACCTTTAAGCGCATAGCCGTATGGCAGATAGGTATTTTGGTCGCTATCCTCGGTGCAGTTTTGAAATCAATATTTTATAGGTGAATTTTACGGATAAAAGAAGAACAAACTGATTATCAAATAGTTGTATCAAAGTAATTTTTACAAATAAAAGAAAAGCTATGCCCAGAAAGGGCTGTAAGTTCTATGTTTTGTAGAGTCTTTATTTTCGGGATTTACTTTTATATATCCGGCATCTACACTATCCTTTATAATTACGGAAACAACTGCTACTTGGCGACTATTAAGTTTAAAACGGTTTCTTAAACTTAGATTATTTGTTTTTTCTCCTGCTACATAACGTAAACAGCAATGCAAATAACATGCCCTTATTCTATCATCTTTTGTCATTTTTGCAAAAGGAATTGGAGCATATAAGGTAACTGTTGTTGAAAATTCATTAGTTGTAATCTTAGGGGGAGGTAGTTGATAGAATTCACTTTCAAAAATTACTTTATCAAATCCACTTCCTCTTTCCTCACAAACTCCAAGTTGTCGCATTAACCCAGCTAGATTTTCATTTCGAGAGTTACATTCATCTACAAAACGACGTAAATCTATTTGCGGTATCCCTGGGTTAGTAATTTCAATCCTATTGGAGAATAATTCTATTTTTAATGACAATCCTGATGCATTAAAATCTTGGTGAATCATTGCATTTGCAACAATTTCTCTAATTGATTTTATGGGAAAAATTGGAACATCTGAGCGCAAAGCATCTTTAATTATTTCATTTGTTGGAATCCTTGATTTTATATAATTTATTAATCCCTCAAATCCAGAAGCGTAACCTTTTACTCCAACTGTTTCATTAATAGTTTCTAATCTGCTACTTCCATTATATATGATAAATCAGACTGCTTTATGTGAAATATCTGGAAATTCTTTTAAATTTTTCGCAAATAGAATAGCACCCATATTAGTAATATCCCATTCTTTGCCATTTTGACATACAATTGCTTCATGTTTTAAATCTAATAAAATGTCACAAGTGTCAATAGGAACTCGTAGACCTCTCATCGCATAGAAAGATTTTACATCTAATAGATTCAATACATCACTTTCACTGCAATGTTCTTTTATTATTATTATTTTTTCCCAAGTGTCCTTTGTCTCATTAAATATAGATGATAGTTCATCTGCTCTCATTGGTCTTAATTCTGATCCGACTCGAGTATAATATGCCCCATCTAGTTCGTATGGATGGCCTTTGGAACGAGAAGGGATTTCAAAAACCACAACTCGCTTTCCATCTACAGAGACTTCTTGTATATCTACTTTAAATCCTATCTTATTAAAAATTTGAGATTGTTTATTTATGATGTCGGAAGGCCATTCTGTTCCGCAAATTAATCGTGGTTTCTTATCTGTTACTCCTAAAATCAAACACCCTCCACCACAGTTTGCAATGGCCACACAATATTTGTATAGCTTATCATCATCGAATGATTTTGTTGCTGCTTTAAATTCTATATTATTTGTTTCAGAGGGGAGAGAAATATATCGTCTTATATCGTTCGGTGTTGTCATACTTTCATAATGATTTTGTGCATAATAAAGTATAGCCATTGCCTAAGATAACAAGAAGATTTTATTCTTACTTTAATAGGAATGACTAAAGGCGGAACTCGTGGAACTCAAAACCCAAATCGAAACCTTTAAGCGCATAGCCGTATGGCAGATAGGTATTTTGGTAGCTATCCTCGGTGCGGTTTTGAAAAATATTTGGTGAAACCTTGTAACTAAACTGCAACTAATCGATACCATCGAAAAGGTGCTGTTGTTGGTATTTAAGGACTTGCGAATCTTGTCCAATTCCCTCTCTCTCCGTTTAAAATTTCGCGCAACAAGCCCATTTTCAGCAAGTTCTGAATCTGGGCTTATTTATGAGACAACACCCCTGTTTGCAACTAATTGATTATTAGGGTTCAACAAAAGCCAGAGCACACCAAACGTGCAACTAAACTGCAACCGCCACTTGGCACCACAACTTGGCGACGATATTGTAATGCAAGGAATCTATTAAATTAGCAAGTAATGCATAAACGTTCTGCAGAGCCGTTTATTCTTTATGAATGTATTTTTTTTGAAATATTCCATTATCGGAATATCGTTTTAATGGAAATATTTAGATAAGAGTAAAGATAGCCGCATGGGAACCCTTTGTAGAGCGTACTTCTCTTCAAGAATTTTAACGGCAATCTGAATTTATTTCTTTTAGATTTCCTATCTCTACGCGAATATTATGGATTAAACTATATGGGGTATTTCGCATTTGCAATAAATAGGATTTGTCGTAGATTATTCATTTCTGTTTGCTGTTCCCCAGTCGCAAATGGCATCCATAACAGGAATTAATGATTTCCCTTTCTCAGTAAGAGAATATTCTACTTTTGGCGGAATTTGCGGATAGACTTTTCGCTGGATTATTCCGTCCCTCTCAAGCTCGCGAAGAGTAGAGGTTAGAGTTTTAAAAGATATTGAGCCTATCTTTCGCTTTAAATCGTTAAATCTGAGAGCAGGGCCCGTTTCCACTATCCAAAATAAAACTATCATCTTGTATTTGCCGCCGATTACCGAGAGTGTATATCCGTATCCTGTATCCTCCAATTTAATGCCTTCCGAGGAGCATTGCTCTTTTTTATTTCTCATTACTTCCCTTTGGGTTAGTATATTACAAATTTGTGCGTACTTTACAAATAAACATAGTAGTGCTACCATATTGAGCATAATCATACAAGTACTTTAATTACATATTAGGAATAATTCATGAGAGCAAAAATTGAAGAGTATAAAGCCGTAGAGGATGCGGCTATGAAATTTGTCAAAAGCGTTGCCGAAGGAAATAGCAGCTATGCTAAGGAATTATTTATAGACGAGGCTGTTTTATTCGGCTACCTTGACGGAAAACTCGAGCATGGCAACATCGAACAATTCTATCACAATGTTGATACTGTGAGCGCGGGCGATACTTTCAAGGCACGCATTGATATTGTCGATATCGAAGAAACTCTGGCGGTTGTGCGCGTTCTCGAAGAGAAATGGGGCGGCAGAATTGACTTTACGGACTATCTGCTTCTCATCAAAATAGACGGTGAATGGAAATGCGTAGCAAAAGCTTATAATCAAAATTCAAATACAATAAAAAAATAGGACTAAATTATGAAAATAACCGTTATCACAGGCAGCCCGAGAAAAAATGGAAATAGTTTTGCAATGACTAAGACCTTTATCGACGAGGCGGAGCGCCTCGGACATACGGTAAAGCGCTTTGACGCCGCGTTTATGAATATTGGCGGCTGCCATGCATGCCAAACTTGCTATAAGACTGGCAAGGCATGCTCATTCGACGACGATTTCAATATCATCGCACCCCATATTCTTGAAGCCGACGCCGTCGTCTTTACAATGCCCACATACTGGTACTCTATCCCGGCGCAGATAAAAGGCGTAATCGACCGAATGTTCTCGTTCGTTGTGGGCGGCAAGAAAATTGAAGGGAAAAAATGCGGAATTATTGCCTGCTGCGAGGAAAATGATGTTTCCGTAATAGACGGCATTCGTATGTCCATAGAAAGGTCTGCATCTTTGTTAAAATGGGAAGTTTTTGGCGAAGTGCTGTTGCCCGGCGTTCTTGAAATTGGCGACATAAACAAAACGGACGGATGTAAGCAGGCAGAAGAACTTGCTCACAAATTGTAGGCTCTAATGAAAGTATTATTGATTAACGGAAGCCCAAACAAGGAAGGGTGCATCTACACCGCCTTGAAGGAAGTTGAATCTACTCTAAACGCCGGCGGAATTGAGACGGAGATTCTATATTTGGGTAAAAAGCCAATTGCCGGCTGTATTGCCTGCGGGGTTTGTATGCGGACTGGCTTTTGCTTTCGCGACGACATAGTGCGCGATATTCAAAAACGTCTTGATGAATTTGACGGGTTGGTTATTGGTTCGCCTGTATATTATAGCGCTCCTACGGGGCAGCTCGTCGCATTTCTGAATAGATTGTTTTATGCGACTGAAAGCCGCATGGCGGGGAAGGTTGGGGCTGCTGTTGTATCGTGCCGGCGCGGGGGAGCCTCCGCAACATTTGAGCAGCTGAATCAATACTTCACTATTTGCAATATGCCGATAGTTTCGTCGCAATATTGGAATTCTGTGCATGGGTTTACGCCTTCAGATGTTCGGAAAGACAAGGAGGGTTTGCAGACAATGAGGACTCTCGGTCAGAATATAGTATGGCTGTTAAAATGCATAGAGAGCGGAAGAAAAAACGGAATTGAAAAGCCCGTTTATGAGCCGAGGGTACGCACCCATTTTATCAGAGACTAATTTTTAATAAAAACGCACTGCATTGATATTTCAAATTCTCAATAGTAGCGTAATCATACGCTCCATTGAGGCAGGCTTTTCGTCCCCCAAAAAATAAATAAGCTAAAATTTAAGCAGAGGCAGAATTGGGCTCTAATGTTTTTTTAGTCTGCATTTAGTTGTGATAGAGTGCGAATATTTTTTTCTAAAATCTATCGGGAGACTAAAAATACATAACTATCGCTATCGATACAGCCTCAATAAAGGAGTATTATGTATTTTATATTGCAATGAAAAATATTAAGATTTTGTATTTGTAGCATGAAAAGATTATCATTCATATTACTATTTTCATTTATTTCTGCAATTATGACTTTTGGCGCGAACATCAGTGAATTGAAGAATAAAGCTGAACAAGGCAATGCTGAAGCGCAATATAGTCTTGGAGTTTGCTATCGCTGTGGAGATGGAGTTGAAAAAAATTTAGAGGAGGCTATCAAATGGTATAGAAAGGCTGCTGAGCAAGGCTATGCCAAAGCGCAATATAATCTTGCCGTTTGTTACGACAGCGAATACGGAGTTGAAAAAAATGTAGAGGAAGCAGTTAAATGGTATCGAAAATCCGCTGAGCAAGGCTATGCCAGAGCACAACATAATCTGGGAATTTGCTATTATAATGCAGACGGGGAAATTCAGAATAATGTAAAAGCTCTTGCATGGGTTTGCGCAGCACACGCAAATGGAGATAATGGGGCAACAAAAGCAATTCGCATTATAAGACAAAAAATGACGTCCGCTCAAATTGAACAATCCCTTAAATTAGCTAAGAATTATGCCAATGGAATTTTTGACGAAAGCAAAGAAAGTATGCAATTGCAAATCTTTCACTATTTAGATTCTGCACAACAGGATAATTTTATTAAATTTTGAATTCGGACTGTTTTCTACAAAATATTTATATCTCCAAAAATTGTATATTTTAGGCGTAAAAAACTATTACACTATTATAATATATGCGCTTAAGTTTCAATCGCGGCTCGGTGCCACAATTTGGCGGCAACATTTTGTGAAACTGCAAAAGTTATATAATAGAATCTATTTTGTGTTCCTATTTTCTCCACTTCCACAAATTGCCGCGTATTTCTGTCACAATCGTCCTATTTATTATCGCAAGGATAAGAACAACGATGAGGAAAATCGCGGTTACGACAGGGCATTTTAATATTTTATCAACGCACCATAGATAGGCTTGTAAAAATAACATTAGGGCGGTAAACAAATAATCAAAAACAATATTACCCGTGTCGGGGAAATCCTTTATAGTTTCCATGACTTCCATAACATTTTCCTCTATTTTATACGGTTAGACGCTTTCTTAGAATTTCAAGTTTATCGCTTAAAAAAGTTCCCGAGCTCATATAGGCTTATGACGCTGATATTGAGTACCCCAAGATCTTTAATAATAGATTCCGATATTTCGGATTTTAGCGGCACTATGAGCGCGATTTTTTTTAACTCTAAATTATCCAACAGGATTTTTAGTGTTGTGAATGTTTTCTCGACATCGCGAGTGGCGTTAAATTTGCATTCAAGACCTACCTGTCCATCTTCAAGAAGAAAGTCGCAAACGAGCCCGTTTTTTATATAATTCTTTTTATATCTTACGCCGCAATCTTTCAAAATGCCTTCGACTTCTTCATTAAATAATATAGACCTCGCTTTCATCTCTATATACTTGAATGCGCGTTCGCGGTTTTCCTGATACATGCGAATAGGATCTTTGGGCGAGGATTTGTCCTCCGGCAGCGACGAATAATTTTCAAACGTTTTTATGAGCGTCTGTTCGTCTTCGCGCGAAAGATTTAGCAGTTTCATTATCTTGGAGATTGTCGCTTGCCGCGGTTTGACCTTCCCGGTAATTATTTAGCTTAGGGCTGTGGGGGATAAATCGAGCTGTTGTGCAAAGTCTTTCTGCGACATTCCAGCATTTATAATGCGTGTCTTTAAAAATTTCCCTAACTCGTTACTCATATTGTTTTTTTAAAAAAAGCATATTTATTTATGTAATCAAGCTGAATTTTTAAATTTATTTAAGTTTATATGTTGAATATGCAGAAATGTAGCGAGTCAATTTAACGGGAAGTTATTTTTCTTATGTGGTGTGGGCATTTGCAAATGAGGATATTTTATAATCTTGAAATATATAGTGTAAAAATTGCCCTTGCGTTTTATTTATGTGAAATATAATTATGTTATCAATCCAGATAAGTACATCTGAATATTCATCTAATCCACGTCCAAAGAAAAATAACTTTTTTTTGCCATGATAGTAAACGCAATCCAGAAATCCAATTCCATCTACATCTATAAAGATAAAGGCCCTGTTATGGTTCGCGGCGGCTTTCTTATAAGCTTTAATTCTACAACCTATTCTTACATTGCGACAAAAACCTCAAAAGTCATCATTGTATGCGACGAAAAGGGCCATAGAATAAAAAGTTTTAATTCTCCAACTTATATAAAATCAGGATTGGGTTGGTAAGCGCACAATATTTTACGAAAAAATTAAAGGGGCTACTTTATCAGCCTTAATGCCAGTTCCACTTTTACGTAAAATAGTCCAATTCTCAGTATCGCACGATATAAGCTGCTGTTGAGGAGCTAAATTGCGCCAATTTTTAATTATATAATTTTTTACTCTGGCAAATATCTTAGCTCTTTTTGTAAGCCTTTATACATCCTGCGCTTTTTTAAGAGAAAAGCGATTTCCGCATTTATAAAATAGTTCTTTTGCCTGCAATTTATCTGCAAACTATATATAAATTTTTTTAAATGGAGGAATGGATTATTTCCGTTTTTGCGTTCTGACGCTTTCGTTCCAATACGGCATATTAGTTTATTGCATTTCTATATTTTCTCTTCAGCCGGATTCTCAATTTGCGGTTTTTTATATTGCTGGACAACGTGTCGATAAAGACCGAGGCGGACGCTCCCAAAACTATGGCGACTAAAATTGATGAAGCTATTATCCCGTTCGACATTACAGCCATAAGGTATTCCTCGCGCATTTTGCTTTCGCCGTTTTCCGAGAGAAACTTTATTACGCTTAGAAATGTCTCGTAGGCGTAGATTCCGGGAATCATTGGAAGCACCGCTGGAAATGTGAATATTTCGGACGGGCACCCCTCTATTCTCCCCATCAAAAATCCAAGTATGCCGATAAAAAATGCGCTGACAAGAGTGGCTACAAAAATATTTACCGAATATTGCGCCATTAGCAAAAGCCTCAGCGAATGCCCTGCGCCTGCAAATAGTCCGGAGAAAATAAGCACCTTAAAGGGCGGATTGAATACTATGCCAAACCCCATTCCTGCTATTGCGGAAAAAATATAGTCTATGATTATTTTCGTTATCATATAATTGAGTGCCCTATGATAATTATCGCAATCAAAAGGCCGAAGCTTATGGACAATATAAGTTCCACCGCCTTTATCAGTCTGGAAAATCCCGCAAGAATGTGCCCCTCGAACAGGTCTATGATAGAATTTAAAAGGGGAACTCCCGGAATGAGCCATAGGACGCTTGTTGACAGGGCGATGTCAGTATTAAGATTGAACACAACCGCCCCGACTCCCGGTATCAGGGCTGATATGAGTGCGGCGCAAACAAAAGACGGATTCATTCCAAGCTTCTTTTTCAGTAGTTCGCGCCTTAGAACATAGCCGATAAAAGTCCCTAAAAAGATTAGCGGCATGAGAAGCGCGTCCCCGCCCCAAAGCTGGCATAATGCAGAGTTGCCAATGGAGATTGTCAGGGCGGGAACTATCCAGCTCCTCTTCTTTTCGGCCATTATTTCCCTAAACTTCGTTTCACATTCGCGGAGGGAATATCCGTTGCTCAAAGCTTCCCACGACAAAATCCTCAATTCCGATAGCTTCGTAAAATTCGGGCTGTCCGGCGATATCTTTCTGACCGATGTGACAGCCTCGCCAGAGTTTGTCGTAAGGGTCATGATTATTGTTTTTGGCAACATTATCAAATTGGCCTCGCAGCCGAAAAGCTCTGAAAGCCGCTGGACATTCCTTACTATGCGGGAAGTCTGCGTCCCGGAAATCATGAGGGCGTCGGCAAAATCAAGGAGAAACTTTGATATCCTTTTTAGCTTTTCCCCGCTATCAATTTTTTTTGCCATGGCTTTATTATGAATTTGATGATGCTTTAACCTGTGGGAAGAACTTCATTTATTCAAGCTCATATTCTTTAACCGTAAATTTTAAGGCTCTTTTAATTGGGACTCGCCAATCCGTCCCAATGCGCATCAAAAAACTTTTTTACTGCGTTTTTTTAGTGGGAAACTCTGCGCAAACTTTTTAATAGCCTTGAAGTTTATGGTTTATTGACGGAACGGAGCGGAGACGGTATGCCGCAAACTTTTAGCAACTCCATATTACATCTAAACGGAATTTATTTACAGTTGTTTAACTTCACATGCTCTTGCGCCATAAAATATTTTTATCCCCGCTTCCGCGCATAGCGCGCATGTCGAGCACCCGCTGGTTGGATGACCCGCAGAAGGGCAGGGAAATGTCTCTTAGCGACTCCACATATTCTCCGTCAACGAGCACGTCGATTGAATCGAGTATTTCGTCTGTGGCTTCGCAATGCGCCCGCCCTCCTTTTAGAAGGTCGCTTTCGTAAGTGTAGCCCGTATATGCCCAGATGTTTTTGCCGTCCATTGCCGCAACGCGTTTTACCAAGGAGAGCAGGGCTCGCTGGTTGGGCGGTTCAAACGGCTCGCCGCCAAGAAGCGAAAGCCCGCTTACGTACGGGCATTCCACAAGTTTTGCGATTTCCAGTTCTATGGATTCCGTGTATGGGCTTCCGTAATTGAAATCCCATGCGGGGGAATTAAAGCAGCCTTTGCAGCGGTGCGTGCAGCCGGAAACAAACAAAGACACCCTTATGCCTTCGCCGTTTGCAATATCCAAAGGTTTTATCGCCGCGTAGTTCATCTTTCCAAAAAGTTAAAGGTGGAGAACGCGCTCGCGGATTTCCTGGGTGCGACCTTGGTTCCAATACTGCGTGCCTATGTATCCGCATGTGCGGCGGGCTACATTCATCTTATTCTGGTCTTTGTTGCCGCATTTTGGGCACTGCCAGACGAGTTTGCCGTCTTCGTCCTTTACAATTTCTACCTCTCCGTCGAAGCCGCATACTTGGCAATAGTCGCTTTTTGTATTGAGTTCGGCGTACATTATATTGTCGTATATATATCGCATTACAAGAAGCACCGCGGGAATATTGTTTTGCATGTTTGGAACTTCGACATAGCTTATTGCGCCTCCCGGGGAGAGCGTCTGAAACTTTGCTTCAAGCGAAAGCTTTGCGAAGGCGTCTATCGGCTCGGCGACATGGACGTGGTAGCTGTTTGTGATGTAATTTCTGTCGCTAACCCCCTCGACGACTCCAAAGCGGCGTTGCAGGGCTTTCGCAAATTTGTATGTTGTGCTTTCGAGTGGCGTTCCGTACAGGGAGTAGTCTATGTTCTCGGCCGCTTTCCATTTTGCCGTGTACGAATTGAGCCTTCTCATTATTTCAAGCCCCAATTCCTCTCCCTCTTTCTCGGTTAGTTTTTTATTTATCAGGCTAAATACGCACTCCCACAGCCCGGCATAGCCCAGGGAAAGCGTCGAATAGCCTCCGTGCAGATACTTGTCTATCTTTTCCCCCTTTTTTAGGCGCAGAAGCGCGCCGTGTTGCCAGAGAATCGGGGCGGCGTCCGACAAGGTTCCGCTTAGCCGCTCGTGCCTGCATTGCAATGCCCTGTGGCAAAGTTCCATGCGCTCGTCAAATATCTTCCAAAATGCCTCGATATTCCCGTGCGCCGAAAGCCCTATATCCGGTAGATTGACAGTCACAACCCCCTGGTTAAATCTGCCGTAATACTTGGGTTTGCCGTCTTCGCCGACGTAGGGCGTCAGAAAGCTCCTGCACCCCATGCAAGTATAGCAGTGGGCGTCGCCGTTCTTGTCGATTTTGTTGGCAAGCATTATTTTTTCGGAAATGTAGTCAGGTACCATTCGCTTGGCCGTGCATTTCGCGGCGAGTTCCGTCAAATAGTAGTAGGGGCTCTCGGGCTCTATATTGTCTTCTTCCAGAACATAAATTAATTTTGGGAAGGCGGGCGTTATGTAGGTGCCAGACTCGTTCTTGACTCCCTTGCAGCGCTGCTTCAAAACTTCCTCTATTATTATTGCAAGGTCAGATTTCTCTCGCTCGTTGCGCGCCTCACCAAGATACATGAATACTGTCACAAACGGGGCTTGCCCATTGGTTGTCATTAGGGTGACGACTTGGTATTGAATTGTCTGCACTCCGCGTTCGATTTCTTCGCGCACGCGCTTTTCTACGATTCTTTCAAGGTTTTTTTTGGTCAGCCCAAATTCGCCAAGTTCTTCGATAAGCTCCGTGCGTATGCGGCGCCGTGAGACATCGACAAACGGCGCCAAGTGCGTGAGTGTTATGCTTTGGCCGCCGTATTGGTTGCTCGCAACTTGGGCTATTATTTGAGTCGCTATGTTGCAGGCTGTCGAAAAGCTTCTTGGCCTGTCTATCATCGTTCCTGATATTACCGTCCCGTTTTGCAGCATATCTTCAAGGTTTACCAAGTCGCAGTTGTGCATGTGCTGCGCGTAATAGTCCATATCGTGGAAGTGGATTATGCCTTCGTTATGGGCGTCGATAATTTCGCGCGGGAGCAGGATTCTGGAAGCGATGTCTTTTGAAACTTCTCCCGCCATGTAGTCGCGCTGGACGCTGTTTACGGTGGGGTTTTTATTGGAGTTTTCCTGCTTTATGTCTTCGTTGTTGCATTCGATTAGCGTCAGAATTTGTTTATCCGTGCTATTGGCCTGCCTAACGAGGCTGCGCACGTATCTATACGTAATATATTTTTTTGCCACCTCGAATGCGCCCGCCTTCATAATTTGCGTTTCAACTATATCTTGGATTTCCTCGACGGAAAGCGCCCTGTCGAGCGCAGCGCACACGCCCTCTACGTATTTGCCGATTGCCTGAATTTGCTCGGCAGTTAACGTGTTTTTTAAATCCACCGTCTGGTTGGCCTTTGTGACGGCGGCGATAATTTTGTTGATGTCGAAGACGGCTTCCGCGCCGCTTCTTTTTAAAATCTTCATAAAATCCTTCTTTCTTTTGCGATAAATTAGTGCCGCGGTATTTCCGCAAAGCCACTTTTTTAACTCCCATGGCTCGTCGCGCGGGTCGGTTTTAAACGCCGATTGCTTTGGCGCGCCTGTCGGGTTTTAGTAGCGTTTTGCCAGAGGTTGCCCTTAAAAACAAAACGCTAATCCCATATGGGATATTGCCTGCATTATTGCGCGGGAACTAAACTCTTAATCGAGTCGGGATTTAATATTCCAGCATTTGCCCGATAGCTTTCCTCAAAAAAATAATCAGGCGCAGTGCCGTCCGATAATTGCAATCATAAGCCTGCTCTCGGTTTTAAGCGTCAAGCTCCCAGCCGCTTTACAGCCGCGCGGGCGCATATTTTACATGGAGCTTTACAGCCGCGCGGGCGCGCATAACTGTTCGTATATTTCTTTGGAAATAGTTGTGCGCATGGCGGCTAAAACTGTAAAATTGGCGCATTCAAAGCCACATTCCCAATCACTTTGGCGCTCTTTTAATTCAAACTCTTTCGGATAATCAGCATAGGCGCACGATTCGCCCGGCCGGAAATTCCGTAAAAAAGGCATTGCCGCCAATACAATAAAATACTTTTTCATTTTTTCCCTTTCGCGTTGTCTCGTTGAAATAAGACCGCAAAGGAAACGTAAACTTTGGCGTGACATCTGCGGGCCTTATTCTGGAACCCGCCAATATTTGCAGCTTTAACAGTCAGCCATAAAAAGCGCTGCTAAAACACGGCAATATTTCGCGAATCCCATGTCGTTGTTTCCGTTTGGACGTCTTCTGGCTTGTATCCTTAATCTTCCCGCCTTCCCGATTTAATCAGTGGCTTATGGGAGGATTTACGGATCTTACAGCGGCGCGTCCGCGTTCGAATTTAACGAACTTCCGTTTCCAAACGAAATTTACTAAAAACGTGCTCGAAATTACCCGTTTGTCAAGCCGCAAAAGTTTTTTGTTTTATCGACCCGCTCTTGCGCTGCTTCAATCGGCAATTTGCTTTATAAAAAAAATATAAATCTAAAAATGTAGGGCTTGCGGCAAAATGTTTCGTTCGCAAGCTCCGCCCCCGCCGCAAAATATCGGATTTTTTGCAGAAAATAATTTTTAGCCTTCATAAGATTGACATTTTATTTTGAAGGCGGACGTGCTTGCGGAATAAATTGAAAAAAATTTCTTTTCGGCAAGATGCGCCATAAATAATATCGGCATATTGCACCTTCACGGGCGGTTTTCGTCCGCATAAAGGTGCAATGCGCCATTCCCACAAAGAGGCGGAAATTTATGGCCCCCGGATCATTCCAAAATAGCCGAGCCTTGGGGCGCTTCCGCAGCCGCTATGAAAAGCCATAAGTTTCCCGCTTGCGGCAATACTCGCTTGCGGCAGTGGCTGTGTCTATGATTCAAGCAGCTTGGCGTCGTCAATATTGTCTTTTAGGGCGGTGCCGCCTATTCCGAGCCTTAGCGACTCTCCCAAAAGCAGCGCCAATTTCCGCGCAGCAATTTTCGGAGGCATTCCCTGCATTCGTATATTGGATATGCAATTCCTGTCGGATTCCACCGATTCCCAGCGCGGCTTGTATGTAAAATACGCGCTCAGGCTGTCGGGCGACCCCAATCCAGGCCTCTCTCCTATCAGAACCAACGAGTGCCTTACCCCAAGAATCTGCCCGATGTAGTCTTGTATTTTTACTCTCGCAAACGGAATTATCATTATGGGGGAAATCTTCCATTTGTCGGCCGGTAGCTGCTTTACAAGCTCGGAGACTGTTTCAAGCGCGTTCTCGTTTGCGGCTGTCGCGGACAATCCGTCGGACACTATTAGCGCAAAGTTGACGCCATCCCAAGTCTTTGCCGCTTCGCAGAGGCGCTTTTTCGACTCCTCGTTCAATTCTTTGCCGCCCTCCGCGTTGCCTACTTAGAGCAAGTATTGTTTTTTGTGCTCTACTTCCGAGAGGCCTCCCCGTTTTGCCGCCCTCCGCGCCGCCTACTTAGCGGGGGGACTGTTGAAAAAAAATCAATTCAACCCTCGCAATTTTTTAATGCTTGCGGCTGGCGCGTCACCAATTTTTAGCAATAGTGGCGTTCTTGACACTCACATTTGACATCTGAAAAATCTGCTAAATGCTGTTTGATGGGACTCAAAAAACTTATAAAAAATCCCGAATATTTTTTTAATGGCTATCGCCTATAAAACCTAAACTCTATCCATTAGAAAAATGGTTAGATTACCCCGCCCAAACAGTTTTTCACTCTAAGCGCAAATTTTTAAAAGCCGAAATAGAAAAAGATTAAAAATCCACTTCGAGTAGGTTTGAGAGTGACAACAGCAGATAAAAATCAAAAAAAACACCCCGAGTATTTTCCTCTGAGTGTTTTTAATGGATAATAAGAACTCCGCCGAAGATTTATAGTCGGCAGATTTTTATTTTGCAAAGTACGGGAGAAGCGCCATCGAGAAGTCGGAAACCGCCTTTTGCAATGTTGCAGAGGCATTTTCAAGCCTTTCCGCAATCTCAGGGTTGTCTTTTGCGTAGGTTTCAAGCGCCTTTTTGAGGGCCTGTTTGTCGTCGAGCTTTATCTCATTAAATATTTTCCCGAGCTCGTCGAGGTGGGTTTTCATACTGTCCACAAACGCCTTGAATTTTTCTCCAACTTCGGCGGGGCAGGTAGAGATGTCAAATTTGGAGATTTTTTCAACAGCCCCCTTTAAATCGGCTATGCTTGAATTTTCCCCGATGTTGTCGAAAGCCGACTCCAATTCTTTCATAAGCTGCATTACCGACTGCTTTTCCGAGGTTGTCGCGCTTTTTGCCGTCTGCAACTTTTCCATTGCCGCTTGGCCAATTTCCCTCATTTGCTGCGATAGTTGGCGCTGTTGTTTCAAAAGGGTGTCGCGGTTGGCCTCTTGCTCCTTAATTTGCTCCGAGAGCTCAGCCTTTTTCTTCAGCAGGGCGTTCTTATCGAGTATCTGCGAGTATGCGCATGTGACCCCTGCAAATAGCAGTGAAAATATTATCGCTTTTTTTAAGACTGTGCGGGCTGTATTTTTGATTTCCATAAATATCCTTCCGAATAAAATCCGATTACACTAACAAATTCCCTCCTAATTGAATAGGCGCCGCTAAAAAATAAAAGCGCGTTCCCCATTGGATTCAAACCACTATTTTTTAAATGATGTCCAACGTCCTAACCCATGCAAGGCGGGAAGTTGCGCTTTTAAATTGCCGGAAAATTTTCCGACAAACAATTCCCATTGTTTCCGTATATACAAAAATCCCGCATTTTTTTGTCAAGAACTTTCCCTGACCGGCAATATTGCTGTCTATCAAGCAAAAATTTTAAAAAAAAGGTTTTATTTACTTGAACCTAAACCCCCAATTTATTTGAAATAATCCGTATGGAAAAACGGGCACTAATTTCAGTAAGCGATAAAACGGGAGTCGTTGAATTTGCGAGAGAACTCGTTCGCAAACACGGCTATACAATCCTGTCCACGGGCGGGACGGCAAAGCTTCTTGCAAAGGAGGGAATCCCCGTGACGGAAGTATCCGATTACACCGGATTTCCCGAAATGATGGACGGCCGCGTAAAGACCCTCCACCCGAAAATCCACGGAGGCCTCCTCTGCCTTCGCTCGAATCCCGCGCACATGCAGCAGGCGCAAGAGCATGGAATTGGCATGATAGACCTCGTCGCGGTAAATCTCTATCCATTTGAATCGACAGTTTCAAAACCGGATTGCACAATCGCCGACGCAATCGAAAATATAGATATCGGCGGCCCTTCAATGCTGCGCTCCGCCGCAAAAAACCATGCGAGCGTGACGGTAGTCTGCGACAGCTCCGACTACCCAAGAGTCCTCGAAGCGCTCCGCGCCGGCGGCGAACAGCTCCAGGAATTGCGCAGGCAGCTCGCGCTAAAAGTATATCAACGCACAAGCTCGTACGACGCAGCCATTGCAAACTACCTGAATGCTAAATTTAATAACGGCGAACTTCCCTCGACTCTAAATATAGGTCTCCCCCTCGAGCAAAAGATGCGCTACGGGGAAAATCCGCACCAGTCCGCAGCCCTATATGGCGAGTTTAATAAAATCTTCAGGCAGCTCCAAGGCAAGGAGCTCTCTTACAACAACATTATCGACATATCGGCCGCGGCTGAGCTCATTGCCGAATTTGAAAAGCCGACAGTCGCAATCCTAAAACATACAAACCCGTGCGGAGTCGCTTCGTGCGACAATCTCGTGCAGGCTTGGGAGCAGGCGTTTGAAACCGACAGACAAGCCCCGTTCGGCGGAATAATCGCCGTAAACAGAAGAATGGAAGCGGATCTCGCCGAGATAATCTCGCACATATTCTGCGAAGTTATTATTGCGCCCGACTTCTCCGACGGCGCGATTGAAATATTCTCGAAGAAAAAGAATTTGCGCCTGATGCTCTGGAATTGCAAAAAGGTCGGCGGACTGCGCGTAAAGAGCGTGGTAGGAGGGTTGCTCGCACAAACTCCCGACGATATCGAGGAGCTGAAAGCCAATATGAGAGTTGTGACAAAGCGCCAGCCCACGGAAGAAGAATGGAAGGCGTTGCTGTTTGGCTGGAAAGTCGTCAAGCACGTCAAGAGCAATGCGATTGTCTATGCGGGGTGCGAACGCACGCTCGGAATAGGCGCGGGCCAGATGTCGCGCGTGGACAGCTCGAGAATAGCGGTATGGAAGGCGGGCGAAGCCAAGCTCTCGCTCAGGCCGAGCATTGTGGCGTCCGACGCTTTCTTCCCGTTTGCCGACGGATTGCTCGCGGCAGCAGAGGCGGGCGCGACCGCTGCTATCCAGCCGGGCGGCTCAGTCCGCGACAGCGAAGTAATTGCGGCTGCTGACGCAAATAATATGGCAATGGTGTTCACGGGGGTTCGCCACTTCCGCCACTAATTATTTTACGACGATGGGTGTGGAGTATCGCAGGCTGTCCGACAGGGCAAAGATAACGCTTACAATGTTGTTTGCGGCGCTTGCGTGTCTCTATATCCTATCCGCCGGCGGTTGCGATTTCGGAAGCGGGGAAGTCGTAAAGGAAACTTCCGAGCCCAACTTTCTCAGAGGACAGGAGGAGTTGAGAAGGGGAAATATATCCGAGGCCCTCAGCGCATTCTTGAAAGTTTCCGAGAAGCGCCGCGACGCTCCGGAATCGCACTTTGAATTGGGGCGCATATACCTCGAACATATGGACGACCCCAATACCGCCATTTACCACTTCAAAAAATATCTCGAATTAAAGCCAAATTCGCAATCTTCGCCGATGGTGAGGCAGATGATTGAAACGGCGCAAAAGAAATTTGCGGAAAAATTGCCGGAGAGCCCATATGAAAACAATGTAAGGCGCATTGAGCTTGAAGAGATATTGCAAAAATTGCAGAAGGAGAATCTCGAATTAAAACAAAAACTTGCTGCGGCTGCCGCTACAATAGATCGTTTGGAGGCAACGCAAACAGTTCGTGTCCAGAGCCAGACGCAGGTTGCCTCATCAGGCCGGCAAAGTGCGGGAAATGCCGCGCAGCGCGTTGGACAGGCGCGCGCAACTTCAGCTGAGCAGAGGGCGCCGGTGGTCAGCCGCGACGTGCCGTCAACATACACGGTTCAAGCGGGCGATACGCTGTCGAGCATAAGCAGAAAAATCTATGGTACTCCGAACAAGTGGCGCGAAATATTTTCCGCAAACCGCGACAGGCTCGCAACAGCATCTTCCCTTAAACCAGGGCAGGTTTTAAAAATCCCGCGCAAGTAGTGCTCGCTTTTGAGTGCGAGCGTTTAACGTGGGTACGGATAATTTTATAGCTTCGTAATATGTTGAATATTCCGCAGTGTGGGGAAAGCGGGCGCTTCGGAATGTGGGTGCTTAGTGCAGATTGTGGTATTTTTCAGTAACGCAATATTTGCAAAGTAAACGTCGTCATTTTAAATGGAGAATGCGTAAAATAATTCTGGCAAGGGAATATTGCGGTTAAAAATTTGACAAATATAAAAAGGCGGGTAGTTAGCTCGCGACACGCATGAAGGGAGAAATATGCGGGCCTGTTATATATATAAACAATAGTTTATTTAGGATTGACAATTCTTTAAATCCACTTAGGGAAATTATATATGAAAAATAAACTATTTTCTATATTTGCCCCGTTCGTACTTTCGATTACTTGTGCTTATGGGGTTGATACATTCTTTTTTATCGCAGGCGACGGGGGCATAAATAATGCCAACGACAGAAACCAGTGGGTAAACCTTTCCACTTATAACCCAAGCGGAGACTCTTTCTTGTTCAGACTTTTCCCGGTCGGTACAGACGAGAGAGTTTCACTCGACAAGGGTAATTTTCGCGCTGGCGCAATGAATGCCGACCAGTCTTCAGTTATAACGGCGGAATCGAACGTGATTTTCAATCGCTATTGCCTGGGCGATTTGCAGCCTGACGGCTCAGTCACTTTTAACGACGCAAATATAAAAAATCCGGATCCCATTGTATTTAACAGCGACTTCAATGTCGCCAATATGTTTGCCAGAATAAATCACTATGTTGATTTCCAGTTCGCGGACGCAGATAGCATTACCTTGACTGCCAAGGAAATAAATTTAAGTTTTATATCCAACGCCCTTTTTACGAAAACGACGGCGGGGGCGGTAAATATCCATGTTGGAAAGTTCATTTGGGGTCACGGAAACAACTTATATTTGGGCTCGTCTAAGGGTTTCATCGACAGCCTTTATGCAGATACAATTGATGTTGCTGGAAATTCTTCATCGGTTACGTTTAATTTATATGTAAACAAAATAGACTGTGCATCCACCTCTTTTATAAGTGACGATGGGACGAAATCCGCGACTGTAAACCTATATATTAATAAACTCAGCGAAGATGGACCAATTTTCTATTTTGGTACAACGACCAAGCTTGAGGATAACGTTATAAATATAGATTTCTCCTCTGCAGACATTGAAGGTTTGGACGCGGGAGAATATAAAATACTGTGTGTTGATTCTTCGTGGTCGGAAGGTTTTGCCGATGGTGGATCGCTTACAGATTTTAATATAAACGACGATCTCCTAAACGCAATGGGTATAGAGCACAACTTTACATGGGACGGCGAGAATCTCGTGCTAAATGTTGTTCCCGAACCCGCTGATGTAGCTGCGTTTTTGGGATTTGCCGTCTTGGCGTTTGCCTTTATAGGGCGTAGAAAATAATTTGGTATGTAATATTATTTCTTGGCGCAGGGAAATAATCTCTGCGCTTTTTAGTAGTTAAACGTAACTGGAATGAAATAATAATTAGATACTTATCTTTTAAAATGTATTGACATTCATATGGTTTTGGCATTATATAAATATAAATTATTTATGCCGTATGTACAAACTATCTTGCGTTAAATTCTTAATTGCGCTTGCCGCAGTGTGCCCAGCTGTTCTACACGCACAAGAGCAGACAACCTACACCGACTTGTACTACAATAAAGATCTCAACACGACCGGCTGGTCTGCGGACCGCTATATGCAAAATCCCGCGGCTTGGAATGTGGGCTCACCGGACGGAGAGGTTTTTGACGGAGTTGTGAACTCGCCGAATAATAATCTCTATATAAATTCCGACGCAATTACCAAGGACGAGTGCCTTGTATTTGGTTACGATGCTAATACGTGGAATATACATAATTATACGGCGAATATAACAATACTGAATAGCCGATATAGTGTTCTTCTGGTTGCGGCGGAACATAAGTTAAATGTCGGCGGCGACATGAACATAACAGTAAATAGCCAGGGAGGTTGGTGGTCTCCGGATGTGAGAATTTATATGGAAGGGGGAACTACAACTTCTATATCCATAGAGGGAGATTTCAGGCTCGTCAATTCAACGCCATCGCCATCGGAAGACGCCCCTGGATTTGGAGCGACCGGCTTGAAATTTTTTATAGGCAATACGAATACCTTGGGGGGAAGTTTTGAAGTAAAAGGGAATGTTTTACTGGAAGACTTGTACACCAGCCCTGACTGGAAAACGAATGACTTGATAACATTCGCGACTTTTTCTCCCGTATTTAAGGTCGGCGGATATGTCGATATGACTGAAAATAGGTCAGGAACCAGAATCTGGGATATGTTGACGAATACCAATATGGAATATGCGGTTTCCGATATTTCAATAGGCGGTTTGAAAGGCAGTGGCGCTTTGCAGACGATGTACGGTCTCAACGGAATGGTTAATTTAAAATTTACAAATTCCGAAGCGTTTGCATACACCGGTACATACGCTTCAAGAGTTGATTCCGACAACACTTTTAATGTGATAATGGACGCTGCCGACGCGCAAAGCGGCAGGCAGTCACTATATATAAAAGAAGGCGGACATGCAGAGTACGACGGCGGAGTTGTAGCCGAGGCTGCCGCAATTTCCTCTGTGACTGTCAAGAACGGCACGCTTGATTTTGCGACGTATGATGGAATGGTGAACGGCAACCTGACAATTTCCGGAACCGGCGGAAGGCTTGAAATATCGTCGTTGACAGCGGGCGATACTGGAAAGTTGGCGTTTGAGACAGCGACATTCGACCGCGGAACGATAGAATTTACCATTACAAAATTATCCGCAGATAAAATAGAAATCAGCGGTGCGCTGACGAAATCCGGGCTTGGGGAAATAAATGTCGAATTTGATGCTGACACCTATGACATACGCGAATGGTTACTTGCGAGCGGCGGAGATTCGATAGAGTACGAATTGATAACTTTCGGAAGCACGAATATGAAAGAATCGGACTTTATAGCCGAAGATTTGGGCGACGGAATATTTGCAAACCTGTTTATAAGGGACAATGCACTTGTAGCCGAGTTTACAACCGTTCCCGAACCCGCGCATATTGCGGCGGTTTTCGCAGCTGCCGCCTTCGCGCTTGCCGCCGTGCGCCGACGCAAGAGATAAGATATTTTGCTATGTTGGTTTAGTAGCGCCGCAGAATATCGCGTAGAGTGCAAAGGCAGAACGCGCGAAACTTTCGACTATTTCTTGAAATCAAAAAAAAGCCCGCGTAATAAAGCGCGGGCTTTCCTATTTTCCCTTTTTTAAGTTTTTTATTTATTCAGTATATTGCTGACCCAAAAAAACGGCATTGGCAATTTTGCGTTGATTCCCAAACAGAGACGCAGCGGAAAATCTTTGCGCGCGCTCGCTTCGTGAAAGCGCGTTTTGCATTTATTTATTTATTTATTTTTACAAATTAGGGCTGTTTCCGCCTGACTCTGCGGGATTCGGTTCGCCTGTAATTTCGGGCTCCAATTCGGACTCGTCGAATACGGGGGTGATTGTGGCGCTAGCCGAATAAGAGGCGCTTACGCCTTCCGGAGCTTCGGTAATGCTTTTGCTCACCAACAAGAAAATATCGGTTGTCTTTCCGAATATCGTTATCGGAACTGTCCCCGCCAAATCGAGCAAATGGTCGGGCCCGTAAAGGGAATGGCTCGACAATAAAACAAGCTCTTCTCCAAAGTATATGTCGAGAGGGAAGGCGAACATTCTGTCGGCGTAGTCATCTGAGGGATTTTCTTGCGGCAGCATTATGGGGTATTCAAGAGTGAATCCGTAATGAGGTGTATATTGGTCGCGCTCCATGGTGAGTATGGAAAGCGGGGGAGCTGTGCAGCGGCGGTAGGGCTCGCGGGCGGCGATGCTGTCCGCAGACGGGTGAAGGTCATTATAATGGGCTTTTATATTCAGGGGGTCGCCATATTCTGTCGCATAATTCACAGTCAGGCTCATATCGAGGTCGAGACTTTTTAGAGACCAAAATATTCTTACTGCTTCCGCGAGCGTAAACGGTCCGAGCGAAACCTGTTCTTCGGGTAATTGCCTCTCTATGGGGGGAGTCGGGAATGGTGACGGATATATAAATCTTTTCATGTCTATTCCACTTCCTCGGGGTCGGTCATAAGCGCGTTAGCTTTTGCAAGGCGCGCGTTTTTTGTGACGTATATCTCGCGCATCTTTGCAGTGTTTCCCTTTTTTATAGATTCGCTGTCGAGCTCTATTGAACCCTGCTCGTCTTGGGTGACTACAAACTTTAAATAGGAAGTGTCGCCCTGGCCGCCGTCGTTTTCGGAATTTACTCCTGAAAAATAAACCCTGCTCGACGCCGATATCCCGCCGCTTTTTGCGTTGCTCGAATACGGAACGACTCTTGGCCTGCCGATTCTGAACATTTCCGCAATCCTGTCAGGATAAAGGTGGGTTGGTGGGCCGAATTTTACTGTGAGGGTATTGTCGGAGAGATTTTCGCTTGCCGAATACACGGGGGAATTCATTGAAAGCCATTCGCTATTTCCTCCTGAGAGGCAGATTTTTGCCGCGGCGAAGTCTGCCGCGTCGCCGCCGAATATTTCGATGGCGCCTTCGTATTGCGGCGCGGAGGAGGCGTCGTAGATTGCTTTTGCAAGTCCGCTTGGGACGGGTTCGGCGTATTGGGAGGCCGAACGCACGGCGTATGTACCGGTTGATGCGTTTGTCGTCACAAATCTCACTCCTATATTTTTCTTAACCACGGAGCCGTCGGCGTCTGTGTATTTTACAACTGCGTCAACGCGCTCCCGCTCCGCCGAAAAGTTCATTGACGGGTGGATAGTCCCCGACGCAAGGAATCGCGGAAGTTTTAGGCTGCCTTCCTCTCTTTCCGATGAAAGCACTTCGAGATCTTCCGCCTCCGACAATGCCGGAATTCTATTGCGCCACCATTGCGGGCTGTTTAGTTGAATCGACTGGCACTCTATTTCGTATATTTGGCATGAGCCTTTATATCCCGCCAACTCCACGCTCATTACAACTGCGTTTTTGCCGCCGTATTCCGAATTTGGCGGATAGTTGTCTTCGGTGACGGTAAGCCATGAGTTGTCGCCGTCGGAATGTTCGCTCTCGTACTTTATGGAGACTGATGAAACTTGGAGATCGGGGCGCGGGCCAACTTTCACGCTTTTTACGTTTCCGGATGAAATATCAACCATTTGCGTAGCGAGGTTTCCGCGCGGCAGAACTGACAGCTCTGGAAACCCTGGAGTCGAATAATCAAAGTAAACGCCCGTGTCGGGCATCCATTTTAAAATGCGCGATACCGCCTCTGCGCACGACAAATCTTTGGCTTCGTCAAGGGGGATATCTGCGGCGGCGACAATGTTGCCAATGGAAAATTCCGCGCCTTTCGAAATGGCATAGTTAAAAATGTCGTAGAGTTGTGTGGCGGCGTCGATTTTGTTGGATTGGGAATCTTGCCCGAGAACGATTTTGCTCCTCACGCAGTCTTCGAGCAATACGGCGCCGGAGCTATTTTGGCGGGCGGCCTTCCACGTTTGCTGATATACTATGCTTTCAAGGTCGAACCACGGCCCTTTCGCGGCCATTGAAACAGAGTCGTCATCGCCGCCGAGAGTGGTGTCGAGCCGCGCAATGCGCCCCCTAAATTTCCGGATTCCGTCCGAGTATATTTCTATTGTTTCGCCGGTCGAAAAAGGGTTTGCGCCTGCGGGATCTGTGAACTTTGCGCGGAATTCGTCGGTGGCCGACTTCTTGCGGATAATTACCGCCTCAGAAAGCGACAGATTTTCAATGGGAATATCCTCTCCGCTATGCCTGACAATTATTTGCATATCTTACATTCCGGATTTTAGATTTTCAAGCTGCGACGATATTTCCGATATTGTAGATTCAATGCTGGAAATGCTTCTTTCGAGCGAGTCGAGCTGCCTGCGTATTTCTTCGAGAGCCGCGTCCACGGCGTTTTCGATGTCTTCGTTATTCATAGTTTGCCTTTCTTGCCTTAAATTCGTATCTTGAGTTTGTCACGGAGCCGTCCACGGAAATCCGTATTTCCGACAGAACGCATTGCGGAAGAGAAATTTTTTTGTTTTCGCCAGTCTCGAAATTCAGGTCCGCCGGTAGCAGGGCCTGTATTTTTTCCGCATGCGATAGCGCGAATAATTCCGCCGCAGCCGGTGTTTTATGCGCACGCTCAATCTCGAAACTCGCGGTAATTGCGGAGTTCCCGCGGTCGAATACGAGCGCTTTTTCCGAATTGATTGCGGACTCTGTTTTAGTGGAGCGCTTTGTCCTGACGAGGAGGTTTTTCGGCTCCTCCCCTCCGGGATTTAGCGCGGTTTGTGAGACGCTTATTTTCATTGCAGTACCGATTGCACGCGAAAGCGTATTGTGATTTTATCCGATTGCGATTCGGCTTCCTCTTTCCATGGGGAACTTTCGGATAGGGCGATTCTTCCATATCCGCATTCAAGCGGGGCGTTGGCGCCGTGCAGGGCGCGGGAAACGATTTCGCAGGCGGTGAGCAGCGAGGGCGCATTCGGGGCGGCGAACTTCGAGCGGATTGTCTCCACCCTCAATTCAACGTCCGAAAATGTCGGGCCCGCGGCGTATTTTGAGGCGGACAGGGGGATTGGCCTGAGCACTTTAATTTCGAGGCCCTCCGCCGAACCTTCCGCGTCGGAGAAATCGTTTTGGAGGCGCACGCATGCGAATTTCAAGTCGTTTATAGCGCTTAGAATCTCGCATACGGCATGTTGAAGTCTTTCGAGCGTTCCCATATTAAAGCCCCCTTGTAGAACGCCTTGTAGCGATTCGCGCGGCGGCGCCGAAGTGGGCGCCCTTTTTTGGAAGGCCGGTCCTGATGCCTACGAGCGGCTCTCCTATCGGAAGCTCACCTCGCGCAACCCGCGCGAGCGTCTCCCGCGCGATGTCTGCAAGTTTGCATTGGCGCTCGGTTAGCTCCATTTGCGGCAGGCGCGTTTGGAGGGCTTCGGCGGCGAGCCTCAGGGCGCATTCTTTGAGTTCTGGGGGGATTCTCGAATGGTCGGGGTCGATTGAGTTTAGCCCGGAGGCGGCGATTTCCGCGCGTATTCGGACAACTATCGAGTCTATAATTTCGGCGGCGGGCTCTCTTCCCGGAGTTTTGAGCGACTGCGCCTTCAATATGTCGAGCTGCGGCTTGTTTAGTACGCATTCGAGGTCGGATGGTGTTATGTTAATCCAGTCCATAAGTACATGAGTGCGGGAGGCGGACGCATCCGTCTCCCGCGATTTTATTACGCTCCTTTCTGGACAGAGAGTTTGCGAACGCCAAGCGAGCTTGTGGCGACTATGCTCGAATAGTGTTCGACTGTGATGTCGGTGTACTTAGCGTGTTCGTCGCAGTAAACCCTGAAAGCGCCGCCTTCTTCCGTGGGCGTATAGAATCGCTTGAGGTTTGAAGGCTCGTCTTTTGACAGCGAGTTTTGCGCGAAGAACGCGAATACGGAGTCTCCGAGAATCTTACTTTTTTCGGACGGCGCCGACTGGTATCGGGAGGACAATACCTCGCACGCGTCGAGCATGAATTTGCCCGCAAGTTCCTCTTTCGCCATTGCCGCGCCTTTGAATGCGACCGCGCTGTTTTGCGATTCGAGAGACGTCATGCGCAAGTCCCATGCGCTTTCGCCGAAAAGCAGGCGGTTTGGGCGCACTCCGCTCTCGTCGGCGGCTTGCATTAGCATTTCCCTTATGTCGGCGTCGGGGTTGGACTGGGCATTCCAGGTCTTAGTTTCAGCGGATGCCGCCGCGATTGTGTCTATTGCGGCAACCGCGCGGCGGAGCTCGTTTCTAAGGAGCCTTTGCAGCAGCATCTGGACGTATCTTTCCTGCCAGTCGTCGCCGGCGACTTCGTCGTGGTCAACGCGTATTGTAAGGCCTTTGTTGATTGTCTTTTCGTTTACGGATTCTCCTGAGTAGCTTACGCGCTTAAATTCGGCGCCTATTGCGCGGACGTCGTCGCTTTCCGAATAGAACGCCTGCGCGTTGTCGCTTCTCTTGAATTCAAACCTTCTGCCAACCGCGATGGGAGGGGCGATGAAGTCGAGAATTTTAGCGGTGTTTTCGGGGTCGTTCCATCCGACAGTGAATGCGGTAAGAGCTTCCGAGTAGTTGCCCGCGGAGAATCTGTTTTCGTTTGCGGATATAATTTCTGACATATTTTTGCCTTAGTTTTTGCGCAGAATCATCCACGCTATTTTTGTTTCTGATGCAGTTCCGTTTGCGTCGAGCGTGAATGTGATTCCGCTTTCCGACGCTGCGGCGGACACGGACTTGGCCGAGCCACCGGCGGAGGTGATAGAGGCGAACACGACATCGTCCGAAGTGAGCTCGGCGGATTGCAGCGTTTCTGTCGCAGAGGCGCCGGTCCAAGCGTATATGCCGCACGAGTACACTTGCCATGCGCGCTCTCCGAAGCCCTGAGGGTCAATCTCAACGGGGCAGCCGGAGGCCGCGGAACACAGCGCGACACCTACTTTGTATGAGCCGTCGGCGGCCACCGGAGAGACTTTTCCACCGGCGGAGGTATATAGGGAATCGCCCGCAGATACCGAAGCGGCAGTCTTGCAGACGAAGGTGCTTTCGGCGCATCCGGGCAGGGCGACGCTCATAATATCTCCTGCGGAGCCTTCGTCGAGGCAAACGCCAATAGGTTTTTTTGAGGCCGAGGCGACGGAGAACTCTCCCTCGATTTCTCCCGCTGTGACGAGCAGATTTTGCGAGTCGATCGGTTCGGAAGCCTTCATCGTCACCGAGCCCGCGTGCGTGCCTTCGGCTATGTTGCAGAAGGCGTATTTGCCTATTGCCAATCGCTTGAAAGAGCGAAGGGCGTAGGCAATGTTTTCGTTTATTTTCATTTTATTCCTTTTGTTTAGGGGTTGTGAAAACGTATTGTTTCCGTATAGCGGAAAAGCTTTTCAGATATGGCTCTCCGAGTTCCGCCGAGCGTTTTGAGGCAAGCTCGGCAAGTTCTCTGGGGGAGATTTTGCGCGGGCGGGAGTCTTGAGGGGCGGGGGAGTTCGGGCGCGAAGCCTTTGCGAGCCTCATGCGCATCTCGACAACCGCCGCGCGCGACAGATTTTTGAGTTCCTTTGCGGATGCGGCGCATTTTTCGGAGCGCGCCGCCGCCGCATGCGCAGCTGCTGCGGCTTTTTTTATCTCCTTTATCTTTGCACTGCTTCGCGCTTTGGTTGCCGCATCTTCGCGGGACTTAACGATTCTTCCGCTGTCCGGGATATTTGGGTTGTTTGTAAGGCCCGCAGATATGAGTTTTACCGGCCTGAATTTTCCGTCCGGAAGCTTCTCCATCCGCCAGCGCGGCGACATAGATTTAAGCTTGCCTTCGGAGATTTTTCTAAAAGCTTCGTCGGAGTATTTGGCTTCCACGGCGATTCCGTCGCCGAGCCCGAATATGCGCGATATTTTTCCAACCGGAACGGCTTTTGAGCGCGGAGATTCGTCAGGGTGGCCGATAAAGATTGGGATTCCGCAGCCCACGAGAGTTGAAAACCTCGCGGCTCTTTTCATTTTTTCGAGCGATCTTTCATCGACGAGCTGCATTCCGAGTTTATGGGGCCATTCGCCGTAGGGGCTGAGAATCTGAACGATGGATTTTTCAAATTTCATTTTTTTTCGGGTCGTCTTGCGATTGTGTAGCTTGGGTTTCCGAATGGGTTTCAGAGAGTGGAAAAGCGAATTGCCGCGCGAGTTCGAGCGGGTCGGGCTTTAAGCCGATTGCGCAGAGCCTCTCTATGATTTCAAGCTCGTGCTTGCGCTCTTCGTAGTCCGGGAGTTTCAGCCTGAATTTTGCGAGCGGCACGGAATCGCCGTGGGCGAGTTTTATTACGAGGGCGTCGATTTTTCTGTTGAGGGTTTCGGCAATATTGGAGGCGTCGTCCTCCTCTATGAGAGTTTCTTCGTACCATTGCATGCTTGCGCCCACGCTGTCGGTTGCGCTGAATGTGGACAGGTCGCTTCCGCGCCAAAGGGCGCTCATCATTCTGTCAACCCTTTCAATCAGCGCCGGATAGGGGAGCTCTCCGCGGGTTGAAACGTCTATCGCGTCCATTTCCGTTCCTTCAGAGAACACTGCGTGGAATTCCGCCCCGAATTCGCGCACGGCTTCGCATACATTTTCCCATTGTGGGGTTCCGGGGAAGGCGTCGGTTTTGGCTTTTATGCCGGGCATTCCGTTGCGTTCGCAGTAGATGAGCCAGTCTTTGAGCGGCAGTTGTTTAAATAGATAGGCGATTGACGATGCGAACATAAGCCCGTCACCGCAGGCAATCAGCCATTCGTCCGGGTCGAGCTCTCTTCCGTCGGTTAGCTGCCCTTCGCGATCGAGGATTCTAAGGCGCTTTTGGGTGTTTTCAAAAAGCCACAGGGGATATTGCGTGAAAATGCCTTTGACGATGCCGTTGTCGTTTTGGAACTCGACTTTATGGATGCTGTATTTCATTCCGACGCAATCCATCATTTGGCTTATTAGCAGGCGGATGCCTCCTTTTTTATCGAGGTCGCCGTATGAGCCCGCTTGGAGTGTCGAGTAAAAATTTTTTAGGGTGCGCTGGTGTTGAACCGCTTTGGGGGAGTCTTCGAGAGGTACGATTTCAAAGTCGAGGCGCGATATTGACTTTTTGCGTTTTAGGTTGAGGCCGCAGATTGCGTCGTCGCGGGCAAGTATTGCCTCAAATATTCTTGCGGCTGCGGCGGGTCGGCCGTTTTCAAAAGCTTCGAGTGCGCGGGACAGCGTCTCCGGGCGGAGGTTTCTTATCGTATTTATTCGCCGGCCTTCAATGCGCGAATAAGCGTTTGTCGATACTGGTTGCGTGTTCATGAGTTCCACAATATCGCATTTTTGAGAAGATCGCAAATTTACTTTGGGAAGTTTGGATTGGCCCAAAATTTTTGGAATTTTTGAGTGCCTTTAAATATTGCGCGGATAGCGGGTCTGGAATAAATTAAACTGTTTAAAATAATGGGGGTATATATGGCTTGAAGGGAAGTCGGGGTGCGGTATTGTAAGAGAATGAAATATTTCAGTTTACATATGGGAAGGAGAGCGGTTGCCGCGCTATTTTCTATGGCGCTGTGCGGCTGTGTCTATGGGGAAGAGCAGCAGGAAAGCGCGGATAGCGTTGAAAAAACGGAAAGCTTGAAATACGACTTATCCGATTACAGAAACTTTTTTGGAATATGCTGGTCGAGCGACACAAATTCCGACGTGCTCGACTATGCGCGCCAGATGGGGCATACGCACGTTGTCTACCGCAGTGGAATGGAGAAGCTTCCTCAGGCGAAGGGCATGAGCTTTTTCATTGAGGATCCCGAGTTCGGCGCGCGCCTGCGTATGATGGATTACGACAAGAAATATTCCCAGAAGGAAATAGACGATATACAGTCCCATTACGTGGTGATATACCACGATAAGGAGTTCCCGTACAATATGGCTTCGTCTTGGTTTATTCCGCCCAACCAGCGTTCGTTGACGCTCGACTTCCAGCAGCAGAAAGTGATAGACGACATTGTCGGGCGAATGATGGCGCGCATAAAGCGCATAAATAAGGTGAATCCCGATTTTAGCTTTGCGGGTTTTACGTGGGACGTCCCCCATCCGAGCGGAAATTTTCGTCTGCCGCCAAAGCCGGAAGTAAAGGACATACACAAGGCGCAGGGCAAGGAGGTTTCGCTCGTGTATTGGACAGGCAAAGACAGCAGCATACCTTTCAAGGGCTGCACCCACGAGTACGAGACATATTCGGAAGGCAAGCTTGCCTATTACAACAAGCTTAGGTCGGAAGGCGCGAAGATTAATCCCAATATAAAGATGATGTCGGAGCCGTACAAGCTTTACGAGGGCTGGATAAAAAAGCTCACGCCTGAACTAGTTGAGAAGATGAAAACGCGCGGCATGGAGGGCTACAAGTTCGACTTTTTGTGGCAGGAAGGCCTGCTCGCGTTTGCTGCCAACGAACTGACAAGCGTCGGGAGTAATCTTGCCTTGATTGGTACAACCGATGAAAGCGGCACTTCGAATTCGCACTCCGAAGTATTTGTTTTCCCGGATTTACTGAGCGTCGGGGGAAACATGACTATCCGGAATTTCCCGGATCTGGCTTCGGTTGACTGTTCCGCTTTGCAAGCCGTGGAAGGGAATGTCATTTTCAGGGATTTGGCTTTAAGCGGGATACTGCTTCCTAAGATGACTGCATGCCGGGACGTAGAGGTTTGCAATGTGCCGTTGTATACGTTTCAGGCTCCGGAGTTATTGCAATGCGGAGCTGTGACATTCGATAATTGCGCCAATCTTGGAGAGGTTGATATGTCCGCTGTAACGGTTATTGACGGGGATTTGACTCTCAATAATCTGGAGGTACTGAATAACGTCGAAGGCTTGTCCTCCCTGACGGAAGTCCATGGAAATTTGACTATATCGGACGTTCCCTTGAAAGACATGGCGCCCTTGGCCAACCTTACTTCCGTAACCGGGATGACCGTCACCAATACGAATATCGAAACTCTCGATATCCGGGGATGCACATTTGCCGGGGGTGCATTGGAAATAGAAAAGAACGGTAAGTTGTATTCGTTTTTGGCTGATGATGATTTCGACGGAAGTGTGAGGATAAACCCCAACGGAAGTTTGATACAAGTCCCGGAGTTTTCCATGACCGGATTCAAAAATATTGCTGGAGATTTTTCTATTGCCGGATATGTGTATGCAGAATCAGTGGAAATACCTGTCGAAATGGTGACAGGAGATTTTACATTTGACTGTGGTCATGCTAATAATTTTCCTATTAAATATGTCGATATAGCTTTGCGGGAATGCGGGGGAAGCTGTACGCTTGGCCGCTTCGGTTCTGCAGAAAGTTGTTCACTTCCGAATTTGGAGAAAGTGGGTAAACAAATGGATCTTCAAGGACGGGCCGAGTGTATGATCTCCATGCCCCAATTACGTTCAATTGGTGAAAATATCGGAGCAGACGAAAGTCTGCAATCGCTTATCTATGTTTATAATGGAAATCAGGATGATGGTAAAACGCTCTGTTTCCCCAAGTTGGAGATTGTAAATACACCTTTGGAATTCAGGACATACTTGACAGCAAATTGCCTGTATGAAAGTGTATCACTTCCTTGTTTGAGGAAAGTTAACGGACTTTTGCAATTTTGTACGCATGCCAACAATACCCGTTATCAGAACAATGCGTTAAAGTCAATATCTGTCCCTGTCATAGAATACGTGGAAGGCGTTTCTTTTTCATGGATGGCAGAATTATCGGAAGTCTCGACATTCCAAACATTATTCCGAACAGGTGTTATAAACGATGCTTCGAAGTGGAAGATTGTACGCTGTGCCAAACTTCCGACATATGACCAAATGATGAGCGACTCTCAGTAAGCATAACTTTTTACCATATGAAATACCTGATACGACATATCGTCTTGCTGTGCGGGCTGCTGCTGGCGGGCTGCATGAAGTGGGACTACGGCGATACCGTGGAGGATTTCAACGCCACGGGAGCCGGACTGTTCATTACCAACGAGGGCAAT